>OIZE01000056.1_pt1 | contig 118733 bp, 120 predicted proteins | sample 1588421 | NCBI WGS metagenome assembly OIZE01 (sample SAMN03283251) | human gut metagenome | biome: human-associated habitat; material: feces | host: Homo sapiens | place: USA | collected 2013 | reverse complement strand
CTATTGTTACTACTAATGCGATTAGGGTTATACCCTTTTTGTTTTTTAACATGATTTTTTTCCTCCTATGTTTTTTGATTTTTTTAGTTTCTTTTGTCCATATTTATTATTGTCTTCATTTTTTGTGATTTTATTATAAAATATTTTGTTCTGGTTTTCAACCACTATTTGATTTTTTTATTAAATATGTTATTCAATTAAAAATCTTATTTAGGTCGTATTTATTAATTCTAAAGGAGTTTGAAAGTATTTTACCTTTCAAACTCCTCTGTTTTTTATTTTGCCATTCTTGCTTCTTCTATGTCTTTATCAGTTGCATTGGCATACTTCTTTATTAGTTCAATCTTTAAGTTATCTTTTAACATTCTTGTAATTACTTCTATTTGTTTTTCCTTTTTACCGTCTTTTTTCTCCGCTTTCTTTCTCCTTTTGCAACACTTTCATGAATATAATCTACTAACACTTGTCCAAAGTTTCCCATGTTTTCTTCCTCTCTTTCTTTATTTATTTCTTCTAGCAATTCATCTGCTAGCCTGTTATCTTTTTCTCGCACTACATTCGTTATATAGACGCTCAATAGTTCTGTTTCTTCTTTTGTTAATTTTACTTTTTTCATTTTATTCATTATTTCCTTTACTTTGTTCGTATTCTTAGTACTTCTCTCCATCATCAGCATCTTTGGTAATGCTCCTTTTGCCTTTATTAAATCGTCATCACTATATGAATTTATGTCTACAAGAATATAACTTCCTATTGATGGCAAATTAATGTCTGGTAATTTTTTATCATATGTTTCATTCTCTTCATTTAATTGGTGTTTCTCCAATTTTTGTTGATCTCTTTTTCTTCTGTATTCTTTCTCATATTTTATTAAATGTTCTTTTACTGCTGGGACTGGTTGGTTTTCTATAATTTCATCTATTATCGCATCAATTTCTTGTTGAGAAAGATATTCTCCTTCTTCATTCTTTTTCTTCATAACTCTCCTTTCTTATTTTACCAAATATCAAGTTGCTTTTAACTTATTGGTAAAATTTTTTTGATTTTTTTCTACGAGTCAATTATACCACGAAAGTGTCTGCTTGTCCAGCAAAATCGTATGACAAAATTCGACAACAGCATGCGCTTTTGGTTAGTTTTTGTAGCTTTTTATTTTTATGAATCGAAAAATAAATATATTGCACACATTATTACTTGTTTCTAAGAATCAAACAGAACTAAATGTCGTTACAACTGGAATAATAATTGATATGTGCTCTTTTTTTGGTGGAGATGAGGGGAGTTGTCGAGCCGCGTCGGGTAAAATGTCCACCCGGACATTTTACTTTTCCTCCTTTTCAACTCGCTCATTCCAAGCAAAAAAAATTCACACCACTTTGTGGTGCTCTTTTTTTTGGTGGAGATGAGGGGAGTTGAACCCCTGTCCAATATTCTTTCCATATATGATTCTTCGAGTGTAGTTTGTTATTTAATTTTCCTATGAAAACACATTAACAAACAACCGTGTTTTTATAGTAGCTATTTAAGTTACCTACTGTTTTAATAGCTAAAACAGCTTTGTTATCCTACTAGTTGACACCTTATCCAAGACCGTAGGCCTTCTTGGTAAGATGAGCCGCCTAAGCTTAGGCAGCGTATGCTAATTCTCTATTATTATCAGCGTTTATATTTAGTTCTGCTTTTTTATAGTGGCCGAAGCAGCCATCCACTACTCGCTACACATACTTCTGGGATACTGTCGAAAGCCAAATACATCCCCATATGTATATATTATACAATATTTTTTTAATAAAGTCTATGTTTTTTTCATTTTTCTCTTGCACATTGTTTTTTTTTGTGTTATTATTATAAAGTCAGATAGGGGTATGGTGTCAATGGTAGCATGACGGTCTCCAAAACCGCGGGTTCGAGTTCGAATCTTGATACCCCTGCCAAATTTTGGAGCTAAGTAATTAGCTCGTTTTTTTATTTTTACAGGAGGCATTATGGAACAAATTAAAGCTCTTTTTAAGAAGTTTATGACTAAGGAAGTTTTGTTGTATGCAGTGTTTGGTGTTTTCACAACTCTTGTTAATTTAGGCTCTTTCTTTGTTATGAATACATGGTTTAAATGGAATGAGAATTTATCAAACTTCATAGCTATTTCTTTGGCTGTGTTATTTGCATATATTACTAATAAGGATTTGGTTTTTCATTCTGAAGCTAAGAATTTAAAAGAAAAAACTTATGAGTTTTTTAAATTCATCGCTGGTAGAGCTTTTACTATGGTAGTTGAGTTTGTAGGAGGATTTTTATTATTCCCTTTATGCAATACTTCAATTCAGAAAACTATCATGAAATTGTTTGTCACTGTTGTTGTAATTATTTTGAATTTCTTTATTAGCAAATTTTTTGCATTTAGAAAATCTAAAAATTAATATTAAAACTATTGGTTCATATTATTTTTAAGGAGATGTTAATATGACTAATAGTTTTTTTAAATATTTGTCTGTATATTTTATTGTTGTTGCTGTACTTGTTTTCTTTATTTCTTTTTGTGCTATTTTGCCCACTTCTGATTTCGTTTGGCCTTTGCCCGATTATACTAATATCAGCTCTTATTTTGGTTATAGAGATTCTCCAACTGCTGGCGCTTCATCATATCATTCTGGAATTGATATTCCCGCTCCAGAGGGAACTCCTATTTTAGCTATTTGTAGTGGTGAGGTAACTTTTGCGAGCTGGGGCGCTGGCGGTGGCTATACTATTGTTATTGAGAATAATGATCTTAAAGTTTCATACTGCCACGTTTCTCCTATTTATACTGTTTCTAGATATGACGTTGTTAACGCAGGCGATGTGATTTCCACTGTTGGCCCTAAGAATGTTTATGGTATTGAAAATAATCCATATAAGGATGCTTTTGGAAATCCTACGAACGGCGCAACAACCGGATGTCATTTGCATCTTGCTATTAAGAAAAACGGAATAAATGTTAATCCTTTAGATTTCGTATCTGTTCCATGATAAAAGCTAGTTAAATGTCTTCTTCATTTAACTAGCTTTGTTTTATCCAAATAATCCTCTTCTTTTTACTGGAGGTTGTTCATTCATAGTTTTTGCAAGTTCTACTAAAAGATCTCTTTGTTCTTTTGAAAGTCTTTTTGGCACTTGTACTTGTACTGTAAATACTAAGTTACCTCTGTTTCCAGAATTGATACGTACAAATCCCTTATCTTTAATTGTGAATTTTGTTCCAGTTTGTGTAGCCTCTGGTATTTTGTATTTCATTTTTGTTCCATCTACTAAAGGAATTTCTAGTTCAGCGCCAAGAGTTGCTTGTGTAAATGTGATTGGGACTTCACAATAAACATCATCACCATTTCTTGTAAAGATACTGTGCTTTTTCAAATTAATTGTTATGTACACATTACCTTTTGCTCCGCCATTTTTTCCTGGTTCTCCTTCTCCCTTTAGCACTATTGTTTGTCCATCATCAATTCCAGCTGGTATTTTAACATTTATTTTAGCTTGTTTTCTAACAGTTCCTTTTCCATAACAAGTGTTACAAACTTCTTTTATAACTTTTCCTGTTCCATGACAGTTTGAGCAGGTTGTTTGAACTCTCATTTGTCCTAATAGTGTTGTTTGAACTTGTGTTACTGTACCTTTTCCTCCACATACAGAACAAGTTTCTGGATGTGTTCCTGGTTTTGCTCCTGTTCCTGAACAAGTAGGACATTCTTCGTTTCTAGTTATGTTTATTTGCTTGCTTGTTCCAGAGTATGCCTCCTCAAAGGTTAAATTTACATTGCATTTTAAGTCAGCACCTTTTCTTGGCCCATTTGTTTGTCTTGAAGATCTTCCTCCACCAAATCCAAATAAGTCTCCTAAATCTCCAAATATATCTCCAAACCCATCAAATCCAGAAGATGTATACGAATAATATCCACCTTGTCCTCCAAATGGTCCACCGGCTCCATTAAATCCTTGTGGGTCTGCTGTTCCAAATTGATCATACATTTTTCTTTTTTGAGGATTTGATAAGGTTTCATACGCTTCGTTTACTTCTTTGAATTTTGCTTCTGCTCCCGCTTTGTCATCAGGATTTGCATCTGGATGATACTTTTTTGCTAATTTTCTGTATGCTTTTTTTAGTTCTTCGTCCGTCGCTGTTTTACTAACTCCTAAAACTTCATAATAGTCTCTTTTTTCTGCCATTATTTCCTCCTTCGTCACTATTTTAGTAACGAATATTTTTTAAATATTTTCGCCCAAAAAGGGGCGTCCCTATTGGGCGAAAAGTTTTTTATTTGTTGTCATTATCGTCTTCTACTTTGTAGTCTGCATTATATACATTTCCGTTCTCGTCTGTTTGTGGTTGTTCTTGTGCTCCTGTTGCTTGACCAGCTGCTCCGTTTGGATTTGCTTGGCTATATAGTTTTTCCGACATTGAATAGAATACTTGTTTTAATTTTTCTGTTGCTTCTTTTATCTTCTCTACATCTGAACCCTCTAATGCTTTTTTTACATTTTCAATTTCAGCTGTTGCCTTAGCTTTTTCTTCTCCATTGATTTTGTCACCTAATTCATCAAGTGTTTTTTGGCAATTATAAGATAAGCTTTCAGCTTCATTTCTTGCTTCTATTTCGTCTTTCTTCTTTTTATCCTCTGCAGCATGTGCTTCTGCATCTTTTACAGCTCTGTCTATATCTTCGTCTGTTAAGTTTGTTGAAGCTGTAATAGAAACTTTTTGTTCATTTCCTGTTGCCATATCTTTTGCAGATACGTGTACTATACCATTTGCATCTATATCAAATGTTACTTCAATTTGTGGTACTCCTCTTGGTGCTGCAGGAATTCCTGTTAATTGGAATCTTCCTAATGTTTTATTGTATGCAGCCATTTCACGTTCTCCTTGTAGAACATGTACTTCAACTGATGTTTGACCATCTGCTGCTGTTGAGAATATTTGTGATTTCTTTGTTGGTATTGTTGTATTTCTTTCAATTAGTTTTGTAAATACTCCACCATATGTTTCAATACCTAATGATAGTGGTGTTACGTCTAGTAATACTAGGTCTTTAACATCTCCAGAAAGAACTCCACCTTGGATTGCTGCACCGATTGCAACACACTCGTCTGGATTTATTCCTTTGTCAGGATCTTTTCCTGTTATTTTCTTTACTGCTTCTTGAACACATGGAACTCTTGTAGATCCACCAACTAATAATATTTTATGAATATCATTTGCTGTAACTCCAGCGTCTTTCATAGCTTGTTCAACTGGTACTCTTGTTGCATCTACTAAATCTCTGATTAATTCTTCAAATTTTGCTCTTGTTAATGTAATGTCTAAGTGTTTTGGTCCTTGAGCATCTGCTGTGATGAATGGTAAGTTGATTTGTGTTTGTTGCATTCCAGAAAGCTCTATTTTAGCTTTTTCTGCTGCTTCTTTTAATCTTTGCATTGCCATTTTATCTGATTTTAAATCTATTCCATTTGATTTTTTGAATTCTGATACTAAGTAGTCCATAATTCTTTCATCAAAGTCATCTCCACCTAAATGTGTGTTACCATTTGTTGCAAGAACTTCAAATACTCCATCACCAATATCTAGTATAGATACATCGAATGTTCCTCCACCTAAGTCATATACCATTATTTTTTGGTCTTGATCTTCTTTATCCATACCAAATGCTAAAGCTGCTGCTGTTGGCTCGTTTATAATTCTTAATACTTCAAGTCCTGCTATTTTTCCTGCATCTTTTGTTGCTTGTCTTTGGCTGTCTGAGAAATATGCTGGTACTGTAATAACAGCTTGTGTAACTTTTTGTCCTAGATAATTTTCTGCATCTGTTTTTAATTTTTGTAATATCATTGCAGATATTTCTTGTGGTGAGAATTCTTCTCCCTCTATTTTTACTTTTTCTGCTGTTCCCATTTTTCTTTTTATTGAAATAACTGTGTTATCTGGATTTGTAACAGCTTGACGTTTTGCTATTTGTCCTACTAATCTTTCTCCATTTTTTGAGAATGCAACTACAGATGGTGTTGTTCTGTTTCCTTCTGCGTTAGGAATAACAACTGGCTCTCCTCCTTCCATAACTGCAACACATGAATTTGTTGTTCCTAAGTCAATTCCTATAATTTTTCCCATAATAAAATTCCTCCTTAAATTTATATACAATTTATTTTTTCTTTCTTTGGTTTTGAGGTTCTAAAAATAAATTTCTTTATTATTATTCCCTCTATTTATAATTTTAAAATTATTAACTTATTAATTTGCTACTATAACCATAGAATGTCTTATGACTCTATTACCTATCATATAGCCTTTTCTGTATTCTTGAGCAACTATTTTTTCTCCAAGGTTTTCATCTTGAATCATACTAACTGCTTCGTGAAGTTCTGGGTCAAAAGGTTGACCAACCGCTTCTATTTCTTTTACTCCATTTGCTGAAAGCACGTCTTTAAATTGTTTTAATACTAGTTCTATTCCCTTTTTGTATTCTTCGTCTTTGCTTTCCGCTTCTGCTGCTTTTTCTAAGTTGTCTATTACTGGAAGTAATGCAGATATTATATCTCCCATTATAGAAGCATATAATCCTTCTCTTTCTTTTGCACTTCTTTTCTTTAAATTGTCAAACTCTGCAATTAGCCTTGTGTGTCTATCTTTGATGTCTTCAAGTTCTTCTTTTGCTTTTGCTAATTCTTCGTTTGGTTCTTTTTTAGTGTCTTTTTCGTTTTCCTCTATATCTACTTTTTCTTCTTTATCCATCCTTGTTCTCCTTTCCTTCTCCTAACATTTTATCTTCATTTAATTTCTGACTAATATATTTCATAGCAGAAATTACTTTCGAATAATCCATTCTCGTTGGTCCTATTATTGCAATAGTTCCTAAATCTTTGCCATCTTTTTTATGTTTAAATGTTACAATACTAAAATCTTTTAATGCTTCATCTGCGTTTTCATCACCTATATAAACATTTATCTCATCTTGATCATTTCCACTATTTAGTACATTCATTAATTGTTTGGTTTTATCTGAGTCTAGTATGTTTACAAAGTTCTTTGCAAGATCTAAACTTTTAAATTCTGGTAATTCAAATGATTTATCTGCGCCTTCCATATATACTGGTACATCATCATTTATTGCCTTTTTTATTTGTTCTAGTATTGGCTTTACAACATTTAATAGGCTCTTCATTTCTGTATGCATATATTCTTCCATTGGTTTATCTATTTCTGTTATTGGCTTGCCTTTTAATTTGTTGTTGAACAAATATGTTATTGTTTCAACTTGTTCTTGTGTTATATCTTCATCAAACTTTATTATTGTTTCTTTTATAAGTCCACTACCTGTTAATATAACTGCCATCAATAATCTTGAACCTAATAGAACAAATTTTATTTCTTCTATATCTTGTGCCTTTGGACCAATTCCAACCGAAGTATAATGTGTTATTTCCGATAATGTTGATGTTGTAATTTTTGTTAAATCTTCTATTTGATTTACTTTACTTTCTAGTTGGTTTTGAATATATTTTATTTCTTGTCTGCTTATGCTATTGTAATTTATAAGTTCATCAACATAGTATCTGTATCCCTTTGCTGATGGAACTCTGCCTGCAGATGTATGAGGTTTTTCTAGTAGTCCAATCTTTTCTAACTCTGCCATATCGTTTCTAATTGTAGCACTACTAAAGTCTATTTTTTGTTTATCTACAAGGGCTTTAGAGCTTACTGGTTCCGCTGTTTCTATGTATTCTTCCACAATAGCTTGCAATACTTTTTTCTTTCTATTGTCTAACATATTTTCACCTCTTTTTAGCACTTTATACATCAGAGTGCTAAACTGTGTATATAATACATCCATATTTAGCAAATGTCAATAGAGATTGCTAATTTAATTGTGAATTTTTTGTGAACTACTAAAAACCTAATATTTTTATTAAATTTTCCCTTAATCTATTGACATTGCAAGGATTGGTAGCATATAATACAAATCAGTAAAGGCATTTTAGGAGGAACTTACTTTTATGGATTACAACTTAGACTATAATAATATGTCTGATGAAGAATTAATAAATTCAATACGTGCTGACGATAAAAAAGCTTTAGAGTTTTTGATTTGCAAATATAAGGATTTGGTTAATTCGAAAGTTAATAAATATTTTATAATTGGTGCCGAAAAAGAAGATATTATACAAGAAGGTTTAATTGGCTTATATAAAGCAATTAAGGACTATAAAGAGGACAAGCAAAATTCTTTCAAATCTTTTGCTAATCTATGTATCGAACGTCAATTAATCACTGCTATTAAATCATCTAATAGGCAAAAGCACATGCCGCTTAATTCTTATTTGTCATTGAATATGCCTGCATATGAGGATTCTGATGGCAGTACCGATACAGAAGTTATGGAAATATTAGATGCTAATATTATAGAAGATCCTTTGGACACTATAACAAAAAAAGAATATATGTCAAATGTTGAAAGTGTGATAGATACTTCTCTAAGTGATTTTGAGAAAAAAGTTCTTAATAGATACATTCAAGGAGAATCTTATGTAAAGATTGCTCAAAAGCTAGATGCTCCTGTTAAGTCTGTGGATAATGCTATTCAACGTATTAGAAAAAAGACTGTTAAAAATTTAAATAATATAAATTAAAAATAATTGTCAGCTTGTTTTAGATACGCTGGCAATTATTTTATGAAAAAGCGCTTGATATTGTTTTGTAATTATGCTAAAATAGTTTATGTACTCGCTACCATAGCTCAGTAGGTAGAGCGCAGCCTTGGTAAGGCTGAGGTCACCAGTTCAATTCTGGTTGGTAGCTCCATTTTTATATGCGGGTATAATTTAGTGGTAGAATGCCATGCTTCCGACCTGGTCGCGCGAGTTCGATTCTCGCTACCCGCTCCATTTGAAATCAACTTACGGACTTAAAAGTTCGTAAGTTTTTATTTTATATAAAACTTTAAAAGTTCTCTTTCTAGAAAGGAGGACATTTTTTATGCTTGAATTTAAAGTAATTGAAAATCTAAAACCTAATAAAGATTTAACCGGCATCTTAAAAGAATCTAAATATAAGATTAAATTAGGACAAATTAAAACTATTTTACACACCAACTTACAAGTGATAATACCTACTGAATACAAAATTACATATCCTACTACTATTACAATACTAGAATACAAAGTTAATGAATAATTACAAGAATATGGCTGAAGAAATTGTCTTAAATGAATATGTTTTTATATAAATGATCTTTAAAAAAGAGGAAAAAATTATCAAAATAATTTAATCCTCTTTTTATATTTTCATTATTTTGGGAGTAAAATTATTGTCTAGCCAGCACTGAATTTATACTCCCGCATAAATTCTACTATGGGAACTCCCATACCCTTTATTTTAAAAATATTACCTTGAATTTTGAGATACAGAAAGAATAAATTCAGCCATAATAGAAGAATTTAATGCTAATCTAGCATGATAGTTTGGAATGTTTAATTTGAAAAAATCCCCATCTAAAATTGCGGTTATATCTTTAGCCCTTAATACACTATAATTATTATTCATCTATTATTGCTCCTTGATTACATCATTTTAACTAAATCAATATCTGCCATTTTGTTTTCAATTAAAGCTTTTATACTATTAATAATCCAATTATATGATCTCAACTCATCTTTCATATTGATTAATTCTTCCCAAGTAAACCATTTAACATCTAGGATTTCATTAGAATCATATGTGATATTATCATCTAATAATTTAGTTGAAAATATAACACTTACAAGTACATCATCTTCTAATACTCTATTACCAATTTGCAGAACACCTGTTAATTCAACATTACAACCTGTTTCCTCTTTAATTTCTCTTTTAGCTCCGTCAAAAATTGTTTCATTCGAATCTAAATGCCCAGCAGGGATGTTCCATTTACCTCTGCATTTTTCTTTTGCCTCTTGGACTAATAAAAATTTACCATTTCTTTCAATTACTCCACCAACAATTACTGCTCCCATATATAACTCACTTTCTAGTTTATTTCTATAATTTCTAAATCATTTGGTACTATTACATTACCATTAAAATACTTCTGTGCCTCTTTCGTATATAATTCTTTTCTTTGCTTTTTATGCGATTCCTCTGTATGATATAAAATTAGATTTTTAATATCCAATTTGTTCATTACTTCACTAACACTTTTTGTTGTTGAATGATGTTTTTCATAAGCATGAAATATATTTTCTTCTGAATCTAAACAAAAGGCTTCATGCATTACATAATCTGCGCCTTTAACTCTATTATATAATTCTGGATTTAAAGTTTCATCACCTAAAAAAACTAATCGTTTGTTCTTTATAATACATTCAAATCCAAATTGTTTTGTTCCTTTTGCATGTATATCAAAAAAAGTATATTCTATTCCATTTATATTATAAGAATCACCATCATGTAATACTTTAAAATCAACAATATTATAAATAGCATCCATTAATTTTTTGGGTAGAATATATTTAGACACTTCCATTATTGATTCAAATACAACATCGTTACAATACAAATTTATCTTTTCATTTATCTCACCATGCATTGCTAATCTACTCAATTTTTTAAATAACCAAAAAATTCCTAGAATATGATCCGTATGACTATGTGAAATAAATATATGCTTGATTTTTTTGTAATCAATATTAGCTTGATTCAGTTTTTTTATTATTTCAATACTTCCACCTGTATCAACTAAAAAATTATCATTATCATGTTGAATAGCAAAACAAGTATTATATAAATCTAATGTTCCTCCATTACCAGTACCTAGCATAATTATCTTATCCATATTATTCTCCTCTCATTTTTAATACTTCAACTGCCTTATCCCTATGCAATTCTTTAATTATTTCAATTTTATCTTTTGAATATTTTGCTAGTTCATCTATATCAGTTATCATTTCTGGGCAATAATTATCATTACTATCTTGTAAAGTTGCAGCATATACAACTTTTGAAAATTCTTCATATAAAATTGCGCCCATACACATCATACAAGGCTCACAAGACACATACATTGTTGCACCATTTAAATCTCCATATAGATTTTTATTTTTAGAAGCACTTTCTATTGCTTCTAGTTCTGCGTGTGAATACATACTTGTTTCCATTAAAGTGTTTTCATCGCTTCTACCAATTATTTGATTATCTTTAACAACAATAGCACCATAAGGGTATTTAGCATCTTTGCTAATTTCTATTGCTATATCAATATATTGTTCATCAGTCATTTTCAACCATCTTCCTTTCGTATTAAAATCTAGAATATTTAGAAATTTGTGCAATATCATGAATTAGGTTTTCAAAAGACTCTTGTGTCCAAAATCTTGGGTGCATGTATCCATGATCTACACTATTTCTATTGTCGCCACTATCTAAATCAGTAGAATTCTCAAAGTATTTTTTTATTTCATTCAATCTTTGCATATATTCTAAATTTTTATTATTTTCATCTTTTGCCAATTGTATTAAGCCTAATCCAACTTTTCTTCGCTTTTGATTTCCTTTTTCATCTAGTAATTCTCTGCCATATTCTGAAGTTGTACTTTTAATTAATTCTTCAAGGTATGCATATGCAAATGGGGTTAATACAGAATATGATTCTGGAATTTTTTCATAAATTTCTTTAACAATTAACCAATCTGGAGTCCAATTCCAATAATGAGCATAATCTAATATTTCCTGAAAATCATTTTTTATATTCATTTTTAATTCTCCGTATTAATTTATTTGTTACTTTTATTATAAAAAGTAGATTCAATAGGATGATGATTAATTTTTTCTTTTCACATTTATAAATAGTCTTTGCTCCTAATGCATCACACATATCTATATCTGATACAATTTTCCCTTCAAGAGTTGTCTCCCTCTAATAGTTTTGCTACTTCATTTTTTACTTTTTCTATATGATTACTAACATTATATTTGTACATAACTTCAGAACTCCTTTTATAGACATTTGTTATTTTTGATAATTCAGAAATAATCATATCTTCATCACTATTTTTAGTATAAAACAATTCATTTTTATTTGAAAAATGAACAGTTTCTTCGGATATGTAATTTGTAAATATACTTCCGACTACTACATCTTTAATATTATATTTTTCAATATATTTTTTATAAAGTTCTAAATCATTGATTGTTATACCTTTTAAAACTGGTTTCATATATAAAACAACAGGTATGTCTAAACTATTAAAAAGTGAAAAATTTTGAAATCTATTAGAAATAGGTGTAGTATTTTTTTCAATGGTATCATGTTTAGAAATAGTTACCGAACTAACAAAAATAACTAGTTGTCCAAAATAATTTATTAGTGGTAATATTTCGGTAAGTTCTTCTTTCATTATTTGTTTCTTAGTTGATAATTGAATTTGATTTCCCTTTTTTAAAAAGTATTTTATTAAACTAATTGTTTCATTTTTATTATATTCATCCCAACACTCTGAATAACAACCAAGTGTTATTAAAGTTTTTTGATTTATATCAAGTTTATTTTTTTCTATAAATTCAATTATAGTTTGTGCTGAAATAGTCCTATAATTATCTGAACTATTACTATATCCCATTTTTGGTAAATAGCAATATGCACATTGCCCAGCACATCCTAAACTTGTATTTATGAATATTCTTTTATTGTCTTTAGCAAAAAGATAACCATTATCAATCATTAATCATCACCTAAATCTTTCCTATAAACATTTCTGTATGAAAATCAAAACGAACGATGTCATCTTTTTTATATTTATTAAAAATAGTTATAATACCATTTATAAACTCATCATAATACTCACTATCTTCTTTTGGAGCATACGATAATGATTTAGATAACCCTATTAGCATATCTATAGTATAATCTTTAGAATGGATAAATGTATAAGTCTTATATTCACTATTCTTGAAAAATTTTTTACGATCATCAACATTTTTATGTTGATATGTTTTACCAGTAAGTTTAGTATTCCAAGAGCTTATATATTTGAAGTATTCCTTACTAAATTCATTATTTTCATCTTCCCAGTCATTCCAAACTATTGCAAAATCTCCATTAGATTGTAATATTTTATTTACTTCTTGTTTTAATTTTTGTTTATCAAACCAATGAAAACTTTGGACTGCAAATACAATATCAACTGAATTTTCAGGCAATCCTGTTGATTCTGCACTTTTATTAATATAAACAATATTATCACAATCATTGCAATATTCTTTTCCTTTGTTAATCATATCAATATTTGGTTCAACATAATAAATTTGCTTACAATAAGAACTTGCTATTTTAGAAAACTTTCCAGTTCCTGCACCTAACTCAACTATAATTTTATTTTTCATATTATATTCCTTAGATAAAAAATCAAAAAGTTCGGTTGGATATGTAGGTCTATATTTTGAATAATCTTCTTGTTTTCCAAAATAAAATTTTTTACTATCTTTTTCCACATTATATTTCATAAAATCACCTTTATAAAATTATACTATAAAACAACAAAATTTTCCATACTCCCGTTGAAATTTAACAAGAACTCATATATAATATTTTTTAGAAAGAGAATTTAGTTCGTAACCTGTTGTGTATTCGCTCCATAGTGAAATCAACTTACGGACTTAACTGTTCGTGAGTCGTTTTATAATAAAAACATCAAAAGAAATATGGCGTTCTTGGAATACGTATTAAAAAACTGTAAAATTTCAATATGTGTGTATAATAAATATAGGAAATGAATAGCCTCAGCGAATGCGGTTACCACTATATAAAAAAACAACAACATATTCTCATAGAGGAATGTGTTGTTATTTTTATTTCTTATCTATTAATATCTATGTAACTTAATTGATATTTGTATCAATCGTCAATAAAGAACAGTTGTAAATAAATTTCTTTTTATAGATGCAGTGCTTTTTTTGGGCACTCATCTATGCATTTCATACATAATATGCATTCTGTTCCATTTTCTCTGTTTCTTGCATTATCAGTCATGTCCACGTTCATTGGGCAGTTTTTTTTGCACTTGTTACAAGACACACATTTTTCTTTGTCGCACTTCACTCTCAATATTGAGAAATAGCTTGATGGTTTTAGAAAAACTGTTATCGGACATATATATTTACAAAACGCCCTATTGTCTTTAAATGCAAATGCCAAAATTATTCCTATTAAATAGTATAAAATATTTCCTATTATAAATGACCACAACATTATTGTGCTTTTATTTTCCACGTTTAGTAGAAATAGCGCACTTACAAATATTAACGATATTGCAAAGGTTATGTATCTTATGAATCCTAGTTTTTTTCTTTTTTCTTTTGGCACTTTGTACGGCAGTAAATCTAACACCATTCCTGTCCAACAGGCATATCCACACCATCCTCTTCCAAAGAATATTGGTCCACATATTTTTGCTACCAGATAGTGAATTACTGCCGCTTCGAATACACCCAAAAACAAGTAATACCAAAATCCCTCTATTTGCATATTTTCATTACAGATAATTCCTAAATACACTAGCATATATAGTCCTACTGCAAATTGTACTATGTTTCTAGCATATTTTATCTTGTGAGAATATAAGTATATTCCTGTTGCCAAGCAGGTTCCTATGTAGGAGAAATTAAACAAGTAAAATTTGTTTTTTGTCGTACATGTTAATGTTACTGCAACTGTTTCGAATATTAGCCATAAGATTATTACTGGCCAATTACTTTTTATCCATTTCTTCATTTTATCATTCCTTATTTTATTATTTTTAGAGTTTCTGCCAAAGCCATTATTTTGTCTACAAAGCATACCAAAAAAGCCTCTTTACTTCTTGGAACTTTTGTTATTGTTAATGGCCACATATGTGTTTCGATTATTTTAGTTGTTTCTTCATTTGCGTCACACATTTCTCTTGCGTTTTTACTTGCTGTTAGCGGATGTCTGTATCCATGCCATCTATGTAATTTGTCTTTTTCGTGCCAATCATATAAAAATAAATCATGTAAGAATGCTCCTACTATTAAGTTTTTGTAGTTAAATTTTATGTTGAATCTCTTTTCTAATTTTTTGGCCCAAAGCAGACTATAATATGCCACATTTCTAGAATGTTTATATACCGTAGTTTTTCCATGTTGATAATATAGTGATTCTAGTTTGCACACTTGTTTATAATTTTTTATATTCTTCAAGTTGGTGCACAATTCTCTTTCTATTATATTTACCATTTAACTCATTCCTTTTTGTTCTAATATTATTGTAACACTTATATAACATTCTTTCAATATGAAAATATTGTAATTTAGTAACTTGTGTGCATATTGTATATTTCTGCTTTTATCTCTGAAATGCCTTTTTCAATGTATTGATTCAATCGTGTATTTTGAATTTTTAGTTTTTTATATAATGTGAGTATATTTGCGTATACTTCTTCTTTTTTTTTAACTTCTTTTTTGGGTAACATTTTTTCCAGAGTTGTCATTAACGTTACATTATCTGCTTCAATGTAGCCTCCATAAGTTGCGTCTAATCCTCTTGCAGAGCCACTTCCTGTTGTCGTTATTTTTGAATCACTTATATATATTTTAGAATCTGTCCCTGTTGAAAACACAGCATTGCTTCCTGCGGCGTTTGTTGATATAGTCGCATTTTTTAGAGTTTCCTTTAATGTTAATTTGTTAAATCTTGACATTAACTACATATTGTTCTTTTCTAAGTCTACTTGCTATTACATCTGCAATTTTAAGTTCATCTTCTATAATTAAAATTCTCATATCATCACCTATTTGTTATAATAGCACAAAAGCAGAGATTTATCAATTATCTCTGCTTTGCTAATCTTATGACCCTGTTGATTTATATTTTTTTAGTCCTATTTTCCAGACTACATAACAAGGAATTGTAAAGAGCATTGAAGCTATTGGCGCTAGCATGTAAAGTTTGTTGTCCGTTCGTCCTATTACATACAATAGTGGATAATAATTTACTAGTGCTAATGGTATTATAAATGTGAAGAATTTTTTAACCCATTCTTTGTATATGTCTAGTGGATATTGAGCCAGGTCTCTTCCTCCATCTGTAAATATGTTCATTATTTCCAAGCTTTGCGTTGTAAAGAATGTAATTCCCGCTTTTAAAATGAACAAGGCCGAATATAATATAAATGTACCAATTATCATTAGTATTAGTGTTATCAAGATGTCTGCCCTTATCAGCTCTGGCTTGCTAACTAGCAAATATACGAATAATATTATTGCCATGGTTGACCTTCCCACTCTTTCAAATGATATGTTTGCTCCAAGTACTTGTAATATAATATTTCTTGGTCGTACCAATATTCTATCAAACTCTCCATTTCCGGAGTATTGTGTCGAATCTATCAAATGCTCTAAAAAAGCATTCTGACAACGAGTACCCCAAAAATGATACGATAAAGCATATCATTACATCATTAATCGTGTATCCTGCTATATCTCCAAACTTGTTAAACAAGAATATTATTGATACAAACGAAAATACTGTTGTTCCCGTTTTTGCTAACAATGATATTATAAATGTTTTTTTGTACGCAAGTGCTATTTTTAATTGCATCGCTAAATATTTAAAATATAATCTCATCTCTCTACCCTCCTTGTACTACTACTTTTGCTATTTGTTTGTTTATAATTCTTTTACCAATGTATGTAAGCAATATAATCCAACATACTTGTAATATCAGTATTTTTATTGTTTCTCCTGCCGAGCTGATATAGCCATTGTATATGTTGAATGTTACATTTTGCATGTAGTAGAATGGTGTGAATTTTAAGATGTTTATTATAAATTCTGGCATAAATGGTATTGGAATAAGTCCTCCTGACGCAAAGTCCATCACTAATCCAAACATAGTTTTTATTCCATTTGATGTTACCGTTTTTAGTATTACTCCATACATTATCATTATAAAAGATATCATTACTAGTACGGATAAAATCATTGCTATTATGCTTAAAACTAAGGATAACGCACTCTTTGGTGCCATTATTTGATATTGTCCTAAAAACGGCATCATAGCAACTATTAATATTGGTAGGGCTCTTAGAGATACCATTGCTGTTTTCTTTGCTAAGCTCTTGGCGTGCCATATTGAATATAAACTAATTGGTTTCACTAGCTCTGTTGCAATATCTCCAAGTCTGCATTGTTCCTCTATTTCCTTGTCTATATTCCATATGTTAAAGAACGCAAAGAATGCTTGTTGCAACCATATATATGTTGTCATTTGTCTTGCCGAAAAGTCGCTGGCGCTTCCATCTTTTAGAAATGCAGTATATAGCATTATGTACATTCCTGCCCACACAAACTGTGTGCACGAGCCCGCTATCGCTGCTACTTTGTATTGGATCTCATTCAAAAATTTTATTTTGAAGTATGATACATATATCCTTATCATTCGTGTTAGCTTTTTTATTCTTTCCATTACTCAAATATCTCCTTTCCTAAATTCGATATTCTCTGTAAAGATTTGCAACAACGTCGTCTATTGGAGTATTGCTTACATCTAAGTCTTGCACTTCGACTATATTTGATAAGAATACGATTGCATCTGCCAGTTTCATTTGGTGTTCATCAACTTCGATTTTGGCTTCGTTTTGGTTCTTTTCTAATAACCTCATTCCAAGAGGTAGTTCTGTTATTTTTCCTTTGTATTTGATGTTTAGCTCTTTTTTGCTATATCTTTTCATTAAGCTGTTTAGGCTTCCATCTAGTAGTAATTGTCCTTTTCCTATTAATATTATTCTTTTAGTTAGTGCTTCTATGTCTCCTGTGTCATGTGTTGTAAGAATTATTGTTGTGTTTTTCTCTTTGTTTATCTTTTTTATAAATTCTCTGACTGCGATTTTTGATGTGCTATCAAGTCCTATTGTTGGCTCATCTAAGAATACTATTTTGGGGTCGTGCAAAAATGCTGCTGCAATTTCGCATCTCATTCTTTGTCCCAGGCTTAGCTGTCTTGTTGGTCTTTTCATTATTTCTTTGATGTTCAACATTTCTGTTAGTATGTCTCTTTGCTGTATGTATTTTTCATCTGGTATATTATATATTTCTCTTAGTAATTCAAAAGAGTCTTCTACCGGTACGTCCCACCATAGTGCTGACCTGTTTCCAAATACTACACCTATGTCTTTTACATAGTCTTGTCTCTGCTTGTATGGAATTAAGCCATTTATTCTACATTCTCCTGATTCTGGTGTTAATATTCCACACATTATTTTTATTGTGGTTGATTTTCCTGCCCCGTTTGGTCCTATGTAGCCGACCATTTCTCCTTCGTTTATTTTAAAAGATATATCGTTTAGCGCTTTTACTTCTTTATAGTCTCTTTTAAAATAACTCTTAAATGCATTTCCTAATCCTGCGTTTCTTTGTGCTACTTTGTACGTTTTAGTGATGTGTTCTAATTCAATCATAAAATTGCCCCTTTCTTTCTACTTTTAATTGTTAGAAACTAATTTTTTAATTAAATTATTAGTACTTTTTTAGCTTTGCCCTCCTTTTACAAAATTTCGCAACGGAAAAAATACCAAATATAAAGATATATACCCCTTATCTTTACATTTGGCATTATATGATTTTTCTTTCCCTTCGTTGTAGTCCTTTACTTGTTTTTATAGTATTTCTTGACTTGCTTAAATCATATAATCCTATAAAATAGAGTTTGACTTCTGTGTTCGGAATGGGAACAGGTTCTCTCTATAATCGATGTCGTTTATTTTACTACGATTTTATAACTTTGTCAAGAAAATTTTAATAATTTAGATGATTTTACGCATTTATACTGTACCACGCTCTTTTATAAGTCTTAATGGTTCTGATAAATCAGATTCTTGCCAAATTGGCATTACTTTTGTATAGTATTCATTTTCGGCAATTTTTACTTTTAATATTTTATATCCTAATCCTATATATTCTTCATAACCTGATATTACCGAGTCTGATATATACACATTTACAACTCGAACAAATATTGGCTCTTCATTTTTTTCTACTCTATTTTTGTCTACTATAAAAAATGTTACGCCTAAAATTATTATTGCTAATAATATTATTAGAATTACCATTATTATTTTTTTACCCATTTTTTAACCCCTTTCTGTTTCACTAATCTTATCATATTAATATAAATTTTTCCATATATCCTAGCAAAAAACATTGCTACATTTTGATAATCACATTTTTGTATTTATTAATCTAAAAAGAAGACTCTTGATGTAAGAGTCTTCCTTTGGTTTATTTGCTATAAGTTATTTCTATGTTTCCTGATTTTAAGTTTGTTATATAAACTTTATTTTCTTTTATATAAGGAATATTGTTGCTGTTATTATATTGTTTTCTAGCAGCTTCAAATGTTGCAAATTCTTTATTAATATTAACCGTTTTTCCAGATTTATCTGTTCCTGTTATTTTTATTTTAAATTTGCCAGATTCGTTTATTCCATCTAATGTTATTACTCTATCTCGCGAATCTACTGGTTCTAAGTTCTTATAGCTATAAGTATTGTCTTTAATGATTTTTGTGAATGCATTTTTCATTCCTTCTTGTGTCATATTATTTGTAAATGCTTCATCAGTATAATTATAATTTTTGCCTTTTACTTTATTATACAAGTCTTTTCTCTGATTGTTGTAGTAGTTTGGTGCATAGTCTCCATGAATTTCATCATTTATATCATTATCATTCTTATTTAGATTCTCTATATTGGCTTTAGTTGGATTTAGTAATGCTTTAGCCATTGCACCTTTCATATTTATTCCTATTGTATAAAATTTACATGGATTGCTATATTTATTATCAGCATATTTGTATCTATTTGTAATTGAATCTTTTGCTTTTACTATTGCATCCATTGTATATTTGTAATAATCTGATGTAACATATCTTAATATTCCCCATCCATTAATTTTTGTTGGTTGTTTAACTCCGTTACCATCAATATAGTGAGTTGGATCACCATCTGTTACTAAAATCATAACTGGTACACTATTAATGCCATCTACTGTTTGTGGACCTTTTAATAATTTTGCTCCTTCAGTTATTCCTCCTTGAGTAAATGTTCCAACATGATAATTATCCTCGCCACCATTAGCATTATTATATATAGTTCCTGAACCATTTTTATTTTTTATATTTAGTACAATCTTTCCTCTATTATTGTTTGTATCATGCACATATTTTAAATATTTGTTTGATTCTTTGGCTTCATAGTGTCCTAATGGTAATAGGTCTTGTGTATAACTATTAAATAACTCAATAGCTACTCTATTGTTCTCATTCTTCATTAATTCGGTAATTGCTGAGTTTACCGCATTAACCATCTCTATTGCTTTATTATCATCAAGATTTTTCTTTGACGTTGTACCTTTATCAAGCATACTTGAAGATATATCTAATACAAATACTACATCTACTGGTGCTGATTTTTCAGTTGCATTTGAAGTTATTATTGTTCCTGTTATATCTTGATGGTATGTGTTTTTTACATTTATTGTTGCTACATTTTCTTCATTGAATATAGCCTTTCCATCATTTGGAGTATATGTTGTTTGGTAGTCATTTATTGGTTCTTCTTTTATTGAATACTTATAAATGTTTCCATTTGCATCATATTTTTCTAGTTGTTCAAATGAATATTTCCAATTTCCGTTTCCTAATGTTGCAACTCTGTCACTTAAAGGAGTACCATTTCTTAATAATTGGATTTTGACTGTTGGTAAATTCCATCCTTCTGGTGTTCCTTCCCAAGTTTTTTCTCCTTTTACAGTTACATATTCTTGTTTAATTGTATTTGTAATATTAACAACTGCTTTATCCTTGTTAAATATTGCTTTTACTCCGTCTTCTGGTATATTTGATGTGTAATTATCTTCTTCAAATACTTCTTTAACTGTATACTCATTTAATTGTAATTTACCATTCTTATCAAGCACATATGCGGAATCAGCTTTTGTCCAATCTTCTGTCTTATATTTTGGTAAATTTGTGAATTCGTATTTATTGTCTACAAGTGTTTTGGTGTCATACAATTCTCCATTTATATATAATTGTATTGTTACTTCAGGACGTTTAGAAGCATCTGGGTCTATCCAAGTCTTTACCCCACTTATACTTACATAATACTCTTGATTTCTTGTATTTGTAATGTTTACAGTTACAGTTGCTGAATCATTTACAAATTCTACGTTAATTCCATTCTCTGGTACATCTGAAGTATATTTTTCCACATTTCTTTCGTTTATAATATATGAATATTCATTTCCTTGGCTATCATATTTTAATAAATTTGTAAATGTTGTCGATTTTTCATTGTTCTTTATTTGTTGTGTCGTTAAAGGATTATCTAAATCATCATTTCTATATAACTCTATTGTAATAGCGCCATGTGATGTTATACCTTCTGGATCTATCCACTTTTTATTAACTGTTATTTCTCTATTGAAGTTCTCATATTTTAAAGTGTTTGTTAATTTTAATTCTGCATTATCTCCTTCTTGCACTATTGAAACTTCAGCTTTATAATCATCACTTAAATCAATTTCTTTTATAGTGTACTCTATTGGTTGTTTTGTATTTATGTCAAATTTGTCTAGATTTTCGAATGTATATCCCCAGCCGTTTGAATCATCTAAATCCGCTGTTAGTATAGCATCATTTAAATTGTCTTTTGAATATAATCCTACTTTAACCTTGTTTGGTCTTTTTCCTTCTCTATTGCGATTATCCTCAAAATGTTTAGTTATTTTTACAGATTTATATTCTTTTTCTACTGGATTTTCTGTTTCATTAATTGGTTCCCAGTCCTGTGTGGCTGTTAAGTTTCTTATTACTTTTGTTAATTTGTTTCCTTCTTTTTTTGCATCTTTATCATTTTCATTAAAAGGACTTATAGATACTGTAAATGTTATACTTCTGCTTTCTCCAGGTTCTAACGCTACAGTTATTCCATTTCTTAAATCGTCCTCGGTGTAATCTTTTAAGTCTCCTTCTAATTTAACATTTCCTACTAGTGTTGTTCCTTCTGGTACTGTATCTGCAACAACTACACTTCCAGCTGTTTTTCCAATATTTGTAGATGTTAGCGTGTATGTTATTTCATCTAATTCATGTAATACAGTGTCTTTTGTAGGATTATTGTATTTTACTGTTTCTATATTTATTACATCTGTTGGTACATCATTGGTTGGAATATCGTTAACTTTTGCTTGATTGTGTACAAATTTAACTATTTCCTTTTCTCCATTATCTCTGTCTATGTATTTGTTTACTTTTACGTCAAAGCTTACTGTTTTTGTTGTATTCTTTTCAACAAATATATTTTCCCAAGTTATAACTCCGTTTTCTTCTGAACCATTATCTGTAATAGTTCCTGGTAGTAAAGTTGTACCTTCTGGAATTTCATCTGTTATTTTTTCTACATTTACATCTTTATCAGAATCATTTATTACTTTTACTTGGTATCTAATTATTTCTCCAGGTTTTGCTGCTCTGTTGTCTTCTAATATCTCTTCTTTTTCTATTTTTGTAACGATTTTAGCATCTTTTAATGTTCTTATAACTGGTGTCTCTGTTATGTTTGTAGGCTCTCCGTCTACTTTTGCTTGGTTTTCAATTAGAGTAATTTCATCTTCAACAACCTCTACTTTAAATGATAATGTTATCATTTCTTTAGCTTTTATTTTTATTTTCCAAGTAATTTTGTTGTTTTCGAATTTTCCATCTTGAGTAATTGAATTATCTACTAATTTTGTGCCCTCTGGAATTGCATCTTCTGTACGAAGAGTTAGAGTGTCTTTTTCTCCGTTATTTGTAATATTTATAGTATATGTAATTATTTCTCCTTTTTGTACAGCAGGACTTACTTGTAAATCTTTTGTAGATTTACCATGTACATATGCAATTTTTTCTATATCTAAATTTGGCAATTCAGCTGTAGCTGTTCTTGCATTTAAACTAATTGGTGTCCATGTTATATCTTCTGTCTTCCAAGGATTTTCTGTAATTACTGTTGTTGTTTGAGTATATTCTCTATTTGTTGTACCTGTGTTTCCTGTAGTTGTTCCAGTTGTTGTACCTTGGTTAGTTGTTCCTGAATTTGTTGTTGTGTTTCCATTTTGAGCAGGTGTTGTTGAATTTTGATTCTCATCTATTGTTGGTATCTGCTCTGGATTGTCTGTGTTTGGTGTATTTGAATTTTCTACACCACCATTATTGTTTGAGTCATTTCCATTGTTAGCAGGTTCTGTTACTTCTGTGTTTTCCATAGCAGCTGCTGCATTATTATTACCTTTAATAAAAGCAACTGTACCTGTAATTGCTGCTATTAATAGAACTACTGCTATTGCTATAATTATAATGGTTTTCTTACTCTTATAATTAATTTTTGCTTTCAATTTTTTTACCCCCATTTTTTAAATTATATAATTTGTCTTGCTTTAGTTATCAATCTATTTTTGTGTCCGTTTGTACATGTGATTAGTGTTATCTCTCTTGTTGTTGGATCTACACTGTTTGCACATGTTACATCACTTGGATCTATTGAATATATTTTAAATATTTTATATTCGATTGTTTCGTTTTTTAAATTGGTTAACTTAATTGTATCTCCAATTTTCAAATGGCTAGTTTTTCCAAACATTGTTCCATCTCTATTGTTGTGACCTGCTACGCAATAGTTACCTATTTCATTTGCTTGTGGTCCACTAAATTTTGTAACAGAGATTTTCATTGTTTCGTCATTTGTTTCGTTTATTATTGGATATTTGATATTTATTTCCGGAATTTCTATTATTCCTTCTATTTTATATCCCTTATATTTTACATCTAGTATTTCATTTTCGTTGTTTAAAGATTGATTGCTTAGTTCTTCTTCCATAGTTGTTAATGTTTTGGATATTTCTTTTTCGTTCAGATAGTTCTTGCCATATCTAATGATTATCATTCCTATAACTACTATTAAAGCAATAACTAGAATTGTTATTATCAGATTACAAATTTTATTTTTCATAATTATTTGTTCTCATCTTTTTTGTTGGTTCTTTTAATTATTGCTACTATAACTAAAGCTAAAACTATAATTCCTAATGCGATAAATAGTATTGTTCCACTATCAAATGTAACTGGTAGTTTAACTATTTCTGAAATAGTTTTTGGCTCTTTTGCAACACCTTGATCCGGTACGTATTCACATACTAAAAATTTAGCATCTACAACTGTTGTATTTTCGTCAGCGTTTTCTTTAAGATATATAATATATTTATCTCCTGTTCTTGCTTCTTCTGGTTGTAGGATTTCATTATTCTCCACTAATGTCCATCCTTTTGCACCTGGCATTAATTGTTGATATAAGTCGTAGAACTTTTTGCTTAAACTTAAATTCTCGTAAGTATCTAATGTTGTAGATTGAAGCTTTTCTGCTAAATCAAATAATTCTTTTGCTTCAGCATTTTCATCATTTACTGGTATTAATTCATAATAATATGTTGCTCCTTCTTTTGGTTGATCAATAACAGCTTTGCTAACAGTAACTGTTGTATCTACTCCGTCCACATTATCTTTTCTTACATATTTCTGTGTTGTGTCTATATGTATTCTTTTTGTAGTGTTATTAACTAGCTGAATTGCATCATCGTCAATAGCATCATTTAAGTTTAGCAAGTCTGCAGTTACAACAATTTTATCTGTGGAATCTTTGATCCAGATATATGCACTTCTTTTAGCGTTTTCGAAATAATTGTATAAATTTTCATCTACATAAGCTACATTTAGTGATTTTCCTGAAGATATGTCTGGTATAGCACTTTTGAATACTAGATTTTCAACATCTTCTTCTGGATTTGTAGAATATGCGAATTCAAATTCTTCTTCACATATATCTTCATAATAAATCAGAAATTTCTTATCTTCCTTTTTCAATATTACTTTTTCTTTAGTTGCAGCCATTACAGGCGCTTGAAAAATTGTTGTTAGCATTAATATTAATATTGTTAATACTAAAAGTTTTGTTTGTTTTAGTTTTTCCATGGTTTCCCCTTTCTAAAATTTTTTTACTAGATGTCTGTTTTTCTTAATATTACATATTATTCCAATCTTAGAAAAATACTCCTAATTTTGAAAAATATGTTTCAGACAAAATACGGTTCTATAATATCATAAATTTCCTTAATTTTCAAGTTAAATTTACATAATTTTCTATTTTTATATAGATTTTTTTCGACAATTATCGGTTTTTGGTTGACTTTTTGTCTTACTATGTTATAATTTAGGTATAAAACAAAGGAAGGATTCCAGTTATGGTTGATTTATCAAATAAAATCGAGGCTGATTTAGAATCTAAAACACCAAATATTTTAGAAGAAAATGTTAATAATGACACACAAGAAAATAATTCTAATCAGGATAATTTAATAGATAATAAAAATGATTTGCAGCTTGAAGAAAGTGGTTCTTTAGAAAATACTGAAAATGCAAAAGAATCTCCTGTTGAAACAGAAAATCAAAGTCCAGAAGTTGCAAATTGTTTAGCTTTGACTGTGAAAAAAGATTATAATTTGTCAATTGTAAAAAATGTTGTTGTTAAGGCTTTTAGAAATGCGTGGAAAATTGCACTTTCTATATTCACACTTAACTTTTTGAAATTCTTTTTATAAAAATATTCACCCAAGAAGGATACCCCTCTTGGGTGTGTTTTTAATTTGCTTTGTTTTTAGTTGTTTTTCTTTGTATAAATTCTATCAGTTTATTCCATAAACTATATAACTTATTTTTATATACTACTGCTAAGGTATTTCTAGATTGATTCCTATTTACCTCTATATATTTTTTTAGGTATTTCTCGTTCATTTCACTCTTAAAATTTATGAACTTATCTTCTTCGTTTGGTGTATCTAATAATCTTCCAACCATTTCTTCGTAATCTTCTAATTTTTTTACTTGTTCATCTACTTCTTGTGGAGTAGTTAGTCTTTTGTACATTTTTGTGAAGTATGTTGTATAGATTAATTCTTGTGTTTGCATATATATGTCTATTATTTTATTTTCATCTCTATCAACTTTGTTGTTTTCCTCTAAGATTACGTCAAAATTCTTTACTATTTTTTCTGTGTTTTCTTCAAATGTGTTATATAGCTCATTTTCAAATCTATCTGTGCTACTTATACAGCTCTCTACTGCTTCTTTGTTGCCCATTAAGAATAGAATTTGTGCTATTAAACTTGTCATATATTTATAATAATTTTCACTGTTTGTACAGATTGTTATTTTTTCATTATTAGTTCTATGTAGAGTTCCTCCTAATGCTTTAGCTGTTATGTATTGAACTATTGCTTCGTTTATTCCTAATGCAAATATTTTAAATTCTTGGAATTGACATATTCCAGCTCTATTTTCTTTTTTGCTTATTTTCCCAAAGTTCTGCAAGTAGTGTATATTTTCGTGTATTAAATAAGCATCTATATTTGATAAATCTTTTTTCTCATCTATGTATATTGTGTTATTCTTATAATAATAAAACACTCCTCTAAACTTTTGGTCTACATTTGCATAATACATATCACAGTTGAACATTCTCATATATAGCTCATTGTAACAATCTGATAGCTCTCTGATATTTGTTGCTAATTTATCTGCTATACTTTTTGCTATATAATTCTTCTCTTCTATCTTTACTTTGTCTAGCGGAATTATTCCAATTTTTTCTAAGTCTTTCGATATATTCATTTAATTTTCTCCAAAATACTATAATACATTTTTATTATACATTATTTAGTGCATTTTTTTGTTACGGTTGTATTAAGTTTTTGTTTCATTTTTGTAACAAAACAAAAGCTTTGGATTTTACTCCAAAGCTCTATTTTTATTTTGCGTAATCTACTACCCTTGTTTCTCTTATGATGTTTACTTTTATTTGTCCAGGGTATTCCATTTCTTCTTCAACTTTCTTTGCTACATCTCTTGCAAGTATTGTCATATCTGCATCTGTAATTTGTTCTGGTTTTACTATAATTCTAACCTCACGACCAGCTTGTATAGCAAAAGATTTTTCAACTCCCTTAAATGAGCTTGCAACCTCTTCTAATTTTTCAAGTCGTTTGATATAGTTTTCAAGTGTTTCTCTTCTAGCTCCTGGTCTTGAAGCTGATATAGCATCTGCTGCTGCAACTAGTACAGCTTCTACAGTTTGTGGTTCTGTATCTCCATGGTGCGCTTCTACCGCATTGATTACTAATGGGTTTTCTTTATATTTCTTTAATATATCTACACCAATTTGTACGTGAGTTCCTTCTATATCGTGGTCTAACGCTTTTCCTATATCATGTAAAAGTCCAGCTCTTCTTGCAAGTTTTGGATCTAGTCCTAATTCATCTGCCATTATTCTTGCTAAGTTAGAAACCTCTATTGAATGGTTTAACACATTTTGACCATAGCTTGTCCTGTATTTTAATTTTCCAAGCAAGTTAATTAGGTCTGGATGAAGTCCTATTACTCCTGTTTCTATACAAGCTCTTTCTCCTTCATCTTTGATTGTTTGTGCAACCTCTTCCTTAGCTTTTTCTACCATTTCTTCGATTTTGGCTGGGTGAATTCTTCCATCTTCCATTAATTTTTCTAATGCAATTCTTGCTACTTCTCTTCTTAACGCATCAAATCCTGAAATAACCACAGCCTCTGGTGTGTCGTCTATTATTAAGTCGACTCCTGTTAATGTTTCTAAGGTACGAATGTTTCTACCCTCTCTACCAATTATTCTTCCTTTCATTTCTTCATTTGGAAGTGGTACTATTGATACTGTAGTTTCTGCAGTATGGTCTGCTGCGCATTTTTGAATTGCATATCCTATTACTTCTCTAGCTTTTTTAACTGATTCTTCTTTCACTTTTGCTTCCGCTGCTTTTATTAAATTAGCTTTTTCAAAAGTTAATTGTTTGTCCATTTCTGCTAGTAATTGTTGCTTAGCTGCTTCTCTAGATAATCCTGAAATTTTTTGAAGTTCTTGTATTTGTTTGTCTAGAGCTTCCTCTATTTCTTTCTTTTTGTTCTCAACTTCTTGTTTTCTGTTTTCTACTTCTTTTTCTTTTCTCTCCATTTGTTCTAGTTTGTTTTCAAGATTTTCTTCTTTTTGTAATAGTCTTCTTTCTTGTTGTTGAACCTCGCCTCTTCTTTCTCTAACCTCTTTGTCTAGTTCTTTTCTAGCATTAATAATTTCTTCTTTTGCCTTAAATATTTCTTCTTTTCTTTTATTCTCGGCTTCTTTTTGTGCTAGTTCTATTATCCTTTTAGCTTCGTTTTCTGCACTGCCAACTTTTGATTCTGCGATCTTTTTTCTTATTGCAATACCAACAAAGGTAAAAATAACTGCTGAGACTAGAAAAACGGCGATATTAATTATGATACTTAATTCCATAATTACACCTCTTTCTATTAAATTTTCAATGTGCATAAAAATATATATCTATTATTTTTAATTTTAGCATATATTTTATCTTTATATATTTTATCTTTATTCTTGCAAACTGTCAAGTACTTTTTACTTTAAGCTAACATATTCTTTGTAATTTATGTCTTTTTTCTTGTATTCTTGTGGTTCTAGTCCTACTCTGTCTTTCATGTATAGCAAGATTAATAACATTACGGCAAGGAATGCTACTCCAAATATTATCATTGAGTATTTTATGCTATTGTTATACGAAACTATTGCTGAGCCTAGTGCACATATTATTGTTGTTCCAATTCCAGCAACCAAACTATATGCTGAATATACTTTGTTTGCAACTTCTGCATTTGTAAAGTTTGTTACATATTTTTTCATTAGCACATAGAAGAATCCTGTATCTAAATATCTCACAACATATGAAACAAGTATTACTCCCACAACTATTATATAAGGAAGTGCTGTTGCTGATATTAGTCCAGCTATTAAACAAGCTGCTGTGTAAGATATCCCTATTACAGTTAATACTCTCTTTTTGAACTTTTCATGGAATCTGTTTTGTAGTTTAGACGATATTCCTGCAATCACCTGCATGATTGCATAAATGATTCCTGTTGTTGATGCTGATATGGAAATTTCTTCTAATAGTCCCATTTCGTAAGTGTTCATTACTGCTATTATTCCATACATTACACCTGCATATAACATAAGTGATTTAAGTCTTCTTGATGTAAAGATAAATGAAAATGCTAATTTTAAATCCTTAAAATATATTTTATATCTTTTGTGTATGCTCATATTAGTGTCTTCTTGTTTTTCTACACTTTCTATTTCTTGGAATTTTGTTGCAATGACAGCCGAAAGTAATAATATGACTACGCAAATTACCAATGGAATATATGGATTTATGTTAAATAAAAATCCTGATACCACGGCTGAGATTGCTGAAACGTAAAAGTAATTTCCTAATCCTTTGCCATCTACTTTTGAATAGGTTTTGCTCTTGTTTTCTGATTCTGGTATGGATTTATGTAACATTCCAGATTCTGCTACATCTCTTATGGCAAAGCCTATCCCTGAAAATAGGTTTGTTATTATTAGCCACCATAGATTTGTTGCGAACATAAAAATGATTATTGAAACGGCATTTATTAAGTCTGCTAATATCAAGCTTTTTCTAGTTCCTATTTTGTCTATTATAAATATTCCTGGTATTTGGGCGATTGCTTTAAATATTCCATAAAAAGCAGTTGCTAAAACTATGTCGCTTGCACTAATTTCTTTTACCTGCACTAAAAATAGAAATTTTATTCCATAAAAAAATAGAAGGTCGTATGTTAGTGCTTTATGTATGATAGTTAGTTGCATGTTTCGTTTTCTTTTTTCAGATAGTTCTTTTTCCTGTGGATCCATTTTTTCTCCTCTTTATATCTTATTTTATAATGTATTTCAGATTTTGATCTACTATATATTCCATATATAACATACTCATGATAAAAAATCAATATTTACAAAATTTATTTTGTTTTTCTATTGAATTTATTTTGTTTTTGATATATTATATAATAAGATTTTATATGAGCGAAAACAAAGGAGGAAAATATGCCAAGGAAAGCAACAAACAAGATAGATACTGTAGAAGAAAAAGTTGTAAAAAAGGTAGCAAAAAAGGAAACGAAAAAAGCAGTAACAAAGAAAGAGCCAGCTAAGAAGGTGGCTTCTAAGTCAACTGAGACAAAGGCTACTACAAAGTCTAGCAAAGCATCTGCTCCTAAGACAACTAAAAAATCAACATCTAGCAAAGCAAAGACTACTGCAAAAAAGACTACTAAAACTGTTAAAAAAACTACTAAATCTACTACAAAGAAATCTACTTCTAAATCAACAACAAAAAAATCCACATCAAGAGCCAAAAAGATAACCGCAAGTTCTAATCTAACCAGAAAAATTGAGATTTTAGAATATTATGATTTGCCTTATAGATATAATCAAACTATTGTAAAGGTACTAGCTCAGACTCCTACTACTTTGTTTGTTTATTGGGACATATCAGATGCTGATAGAGCTCATTATGTAAAAACTTACGGTGAAAACTTCTTTAATGATACGAAACCTGTTTTGGTAATTCATAATATTACTATGAATTATTCTTATGAAATCGATATTGATGATTTTGCTAATAGTTGGTACTTGCATGTTAATGATTCTAACTGTGAATATTCTGTTGAATTAGGACGTAGACCTAAATATAATAATGAAGAATTTAATATGCCAAATAGCTATTTGTACGTAACTTCTTCTAATGTTATGGATTCTCCAAATGATCATATTTTGTTTGATAAAAATTTAAAGACAGTTTACTTTAGAGATGTTAAGACAAATATCGTAACTGCAAAAGATATTACTTCTATATCATTTCTTCGTAATATGGGAAAAATTTATAGTTTATATGATTTGCAAGGTCATTTCAATGAAGATGTATTTATTAACAGTAATGCTTGGAGATTTGATTTAAGAAATCCTTCTTCTTCATCGACTTTTAAATAGAGATTATAAGTGTCAATTTACGACACTTATTCTTTATCAATTTTTTTGCAAGGAGATTATTTTATTATGAAACAAAACCCAAAGGGCTATGTATGTTTTGTGTTACATGCGCATTTGCCTTTTATATATCATCCTGAGAGTGAAGATTATTTGGAGGAGCAATGGCTTTTTGAAGCAATTTCAGAAACCTATATTCCCCTACTTTCGAATTTTAAGAAATTAGAAAACGAGCATGTGGATTTTAGAATTACTATGTCTATGACTCCACCTTTATTAAATATGCTTGATAACGAGCTATTGCAAGAAAGATACATTAAGTATTTGTTAAATCATATTGAGCTTGCTAAAAAAGAGATTGTCAGAAACGCTGATAATCCAGCTCTTAAAAACTTAGCTCAATATTATGTTGATAGGTATTCTAATGATTTACATATGTTTAGAGATGTTTATGAATGTAATCTTATTAATGCTTTTAAGTATTTTCAAGATATTGGCGTTTTGGAGATTATTACTTGTGGTGCAACACACGGATATTTCCCTATTCTATATGTTAATGAAAAAACTGTTAAGGCTCAAATTGCAGTTGGTGTAAATTGTTATGAGAAGTATTTTGGAAAGAAACCTAGAGGAATTTGGCTTCCTGAATGTGGTTATATTCCCGAAGCTGATAAGTATTTAAAAGAGTTTGGAATTGAATATATCCTTACTGAGACTCATGGAATTTTATATGCTAATCCTATTCCTGTTTATGGGACTTTGGCTCCAATTGTTTCTCCTGAAGGAATTGTTGCTTTTGGTCGAGATGTTGAATCTTCTCGACAAGTTTGGAGCTCTATTAATGGTTATCCAGGAGATTTTAATTATAGAGAATGGTATAGAGATATTGGTTATGATGCTCCATATGATTATATTAAGCCTTATATTGCTTGTAATGGTGCAAGAGTTCCTACCGGTATTAAGTATTATCGTATTACTGGTAAGAATTGTGAGAAGGATTATTATAATGTGCAATGGGCTCAGGATTCTGTCGAGAAGCAAGCTGGTCATTTCTTTGATTCTAGGCAAAAACAAATTACTGAGGCAGCTAATTTCACACAAAATCCACCTATTATTTTATGTCCATATGATGCTGAATTGTATGGTCATTGGTGGTATGAAGGTCCAGACTGGCTTTATACTTTATTTAAGAAAATTTATTACGATAAATGTGATTTTGATTTAATCACTCCTAGCGAATATATTGATAGATATCCTCAAATGCAGATTGCTACTCCTTGTAGATCTAGCTGGGGTGCAAATGGTTATAGTGAAGTTTGGCTTAATCAAACTAATGATTATGCTCACAGACATTTACACTCTGCTGGAGATAAGATGGTAGAACTTGCTAATTTGTATCCAAACGAGCCTGTTGATTCATTAAGAGGAAAAGCTTTGAATCAATGTGCTAGAGAACTTTTACTTATGCAAAGCAGTGATTGGCTATTTATTATTACTAATGGCACAATGGTTGATTATGCTAAGAAAAGAATTAAAGAACATGTTGGAAGATTTACTAAATTGTATTTGCAGCTAAAAAATGATAAGATTGATGAGAAATTTTTGGATTCAATTAGTCAAATTGATTGCATCTTCCCTGAAATTGATTATAATATTTATAGATAAATCAAGCTGTTGGTGTTTTACCAACAGTTTTTTTGTGTCATTTTAAATTCTTTAGAATATTATGGTATATCAAATGTATTTTGGCTAATACTAATGTTATATTAGATTTGGAGGAAATGTTCTGTAATGGTATCATTATGTATTAAGACAACTAAAAACGATGTTGCTGATTTTTTAATGCAGAGTCTTGATAGTGTTGATTTGGATGATGTTGTTTTCGTTCAGAAGGAGTTTTCTAAATATATTAATGTTATTGTACATTATTTAGGAAATAATATTTCTGTTTTTTATAATGTAATCGCAGAACTTTTGACTGATTGTATTATTGCAAATTACGAGAGCTCTATTGTTTATAATTTGCTTGTTTTAAATTATTTTTATTTTTCTAATGATGATATTAATACAATTAAACATATTTGTTGTGATACTTTAAAAGATGATACTCCATTGAATAATAGTTGCACTATGAATGAACTTCTTGATAGAAAGGTATTGTTATCAAATGATGTTTTGAAATATGTTTCCTATAATAAGTCTTTGGTTCTTGATGGTTTTGTTAATTTTAGAATTAGAGATTATATAGATTGTTTAGATAATATCGTGGATTTTTCGGTTAGTCAGTTCATTATAAATAGAGAATATGCAGAATTTATTGATTTGCTTAGAATGTATATTGATTCAAGAGAGCCTGAAGCTGAAATTGTACATTTGATTTACTTAAGTGGTGAATCTATTTTGTTAGATAAAAATAAAAATGTTATTTCTCTATCAAAAGAAAGCATGGATTCTAGATATTTATCTGATATTAGTTTTTCTTCTAATGACTATGCTTTGAATTCTTTGCTAGCACTACTTCCCAGAAGGATTATTATTCATCTTATTGGTCCTTCTGACGATTTTATAGATACTATTAAGTTGATTTTTGAAAATAGAGTTTCTGTTTGTGAAGATTGTAATATATGTCAGACTTATAAGATTATGCAAGCAAAGAACAGTTCAAAATAACAAAATTTAATAGCAAAGAGAAATGTTATAATTAAAATAATTGACAATAACAAATCCAAACGAAAAAGGAATGCTATATTTATTTTGAGTACAAACTTGTGTTGGGACCGACAAGGTAGCAAATGTAAGAAAATCAGCAAAGCCTTGCTGGTTTTCTTTATACATTTGGTTCGCAGTTGGGATTTGTACGCTAAAATAAATATACATTCCTTTTATAAAATCGTTTTTATGTTGTAGTTTGTTATTTCGAATTTTTTATATTTTTGCATCAAATGTATAGACATTTTCATATCCTTCTTGTAGTAATATTTCTTTTGCCATTCTACTTCTTTTTCCTGTTTTACAATATAACAAAATCACTTCATCCGGATCTATAATTTCATTTTTGATATTGTCCATCTCGTATAAAGGTATATTTATGGCTCCTTTGACGTGCTTTGATTTATATTCTTCTGGATTTCTTACGTCTATTATTATTCCATTATGTCTTTTGTAAATAGATATTGCTTCTTCATATGAAAGGTCACTTCTGTCTATTCTAAAAAATCTACACAGCTTTTTAAACATATAAATTCCCCCTTTTGTAACACAAAAAAATGTTACTAATAATATATTCTATTATTAGTAACTAATTTTTGTTATTTTTGTTGCTCTTTGTTTTGTTCTATTTTGTTTAAATAAACTATGTTTAACATTATTGATGCAATGTATATTAATATTGCAATTACTACTGTTAATCTATTTACTGGTATTCTTGTTACTGCATAGAAGCCTGCAAATATTGCTTGTGGTGCAACCATGTTCATTAATGTGTTGTATAGCACTTGCCAAATTCCTAGTTTTCTGAATGCTATCATTACATATACTATTGTAATAGCACTTACTATTGCAACTGGCACAATGTATGGTTTTACTATGTCTCTTAGTCTTACGTTTGATTGTCTTGTAACTAGTACGTTTGAAAGTTCATTGCTTATCTCGTACTTTTCGTTTATTTTTTCATTTAATGTTTTTATTTGTTCTTCCGAAGCTTCTTTTACTGTTATTTGAACCATATCTTTGTATAGTTCTACATATTGGATTTGTGTATTTTGTTTTTCAAATACTTCGTTTGTTATTGCTTTTATGTCTTTTAGATCAAATTCTTTTCCTATTTTAATGCTTATTTGTGTTGTCTCTGAATATTTTGTACCTACGTTAAATCCTATTGTTGCTACTATTATCACACCAGCAATTATTAGGCACATTAATACTATTTGAATTATTTTTTTCATTTTAGTTTCCTTTCCAATTTCATATATTTATTTCTTTTTGTTCTTTTTGGTTATATAAAATTTTGTAGCTAATATTATTGCATTATATACTACCATTATTAATATTGCCCAGAATAGTACCATTCCAATGCTTGCTATTTGCTCCCATTTTATTAATGCAAATATTACTGACATTATTAGTATTGGTGCTATTGTTCTTGCTGAGTTGCTCATTACATTTTTTACATTTTTGTTGACTGTTGCTTCGTCTGTGTCTTTGTTGTATTGTTTGATTACTAGCATTGTAATTACGTATTCAATTATTGTTGCTATTGCAATTCCTGCAATTCCTGTTAATGTAAGTGTAACTTTTCCATATCTTATTGCTAATAGTAATAGTGCTAAGAAACCTACATTTGCTAATGCTCCTAATATTCCATTTGCTTTGTATTTGATTATCATATATATTAACATTATAGCAAATATTGAAGCTAATACTATTGTTGCTATTTTTAATGTATTTTCTGTTATATCTGAATATTCAAATCTGTTAATATCTACATTATATTTTATTGGTAAAGGTTCTGTGTTTAGGAATACGCTTATATTTGATGCTTGTTTTAGATAGTTTTGAATATCTGTTGCGTCTGTTGTTGTTCCCAATGGTATTTGCATTATTCCATCTGTCATCTCTTCTCCAAAGTATGTTGTCATTATTGTTTGGTCATCTATTGACATTTTTACTTTTTTGGTTGTGTCATTGCCTTCACTATCTGTTGATTTTATATATGTTTTTGATACTTCTTGTAATTTTGAACTACCTTCTTTGTTGAATTCTATTACTAGATATACTGTTGTTCCAGCTGAGCTTGTACCATATTGTATACTTGCTTTTTTTAGGCTATTGTTGTCTAATAATACTTCACTTGTTTCGTCATCTGTCATTGTAAATTTTCCTTGCATTCCTGTATATTCTGCAAAGTAATCTGTTGTTGCATCTTCTGGTATTTCTATGTCTATTTCTCCAGTTGCATCATCTAACCTTACTAGATAATCACTTATTTCTAAGAATTTAAGTCTTTCTTCTATTATTTCTTTTGATTTAATGTAATTATCATAAGTACGCATGTCCTCTGCATTTGTGTCATCTACTTTTGCAACTATGTGTCTTGCTCCATATAAATCCATACCTAATTCATAGTCTGGAATTATATTTTTCATAGCATTTTGTTCTAGTTTAAAAATTCCTACAAATGATCCAAGTGATACTAACATTATAATTATTATTGTTAAGATTCTTCCTAATATTTTTAGTGATATTTTGTTGTTTTGTTTCTTTTTCTTTGTTTTCAATTTATTTTCCTCCATTTTTTACATTAATTTTATATCGTTAATAAGTAGTTCAAACCATATATTTAAAAATTTTGCTGCATATTTGCTCATCATTGTTCTATCTAAGAATATTTCAAAATAGTCTAGTACAGAGCATATCTTTCTGTCTACTGTCAAGCTTAATGTTACTTTTCTTTCTTCTGTGTTCATTATAAAGTCTGCATTTGTAACTGCATAGTTTACTTTATCATGTTTATCAAATGTAGACATGTTTTGATTTCGCACTCTGTCTCTATGAACATCTGATTTATCTGCTAATATTAATGCAGCTGATATGTCACTAACAGCTGTGCCTGTTGCTTCGTCATGGTTTCCTATTGCCATCATTATCTCCGCTCTATCTTCCATGTCCATTCCCATTTCTTTTAAGATTTGGTATGCTAGTATTGCTCCTGAGTGTGCATGATCTGTTCTATTTACAGCATTTCCTATATCATGCATATAGCCTGCTATTCTTGCTAATTCTATTCGGTGTTCATCATAACCTAAGTTTTTTAATACTTCTGCTGCCCTATTTGACACAATGTTTATGTGTCTCATTGAATGTTCTGTATATCCTAATACATCCAATTGTTTTTGAGAAGTTAATATTAAATTGTTTATTTCGCTATTGTTTTTCACGTCTTCAAATGTTACCATATTTTCCTCCGTACCGCTTAATTTTACTCTATTTGCAATAAAATATCAACTGTTTTGCAGGATTTTTAGAAAATTTTATCTATTTTTTATATTGACTCCTATTATGCCACCTAACATTCCAGCTATTATTGCAGATGCTATTAATATTATGCTATTTATAGTTATTCCAAAATTTCCTTTTGCTATACTTGATATTATATAAATTGTTAATATATATATTAATCCAACTAATGCTCCATTGATTATTCCCTTTTTTTCTATTTTGGATACACTTATTATACTTCCTGCTAGTATGCTTATTGCTGTTACTGCTGTTATAACTGGTATCATTGTTTTTTCCGGTATGTTAGTATACGCTAATATTAGAGAAAATATCAATAAGCATATAATTGTTAATATAATCGACAATATACTTCCTTTTATTATTCTTACAAAATTGCTATCTTCTTTTGTCTTTCTCTCACTTACCATGTTTTTGGTTATATCTTTTACATTCATATAAAAACCTCCAATTATAATTAATATAATACATATATATTATAATTGAAGGTTTTTTATGTTTGTTTTATTATTTATTTTTTTGGTTCATTTTTGTCTTTGTTTATTTCTTCTTTATCGTCTTCCCATTTTCTTGTATCTAAACCTGCAATCGCCCACTTTTCTATTGATACTTTTTGCATTGTTGGGTTTACTTTTAGTATAACTCTGTCCTCTAATACTTCGTCTACAATTCCAGTTAGTCCTGCATATGTTATTATTTTATCATCTTTTTTTATTTCTGATTGCATTTTTTTAGTTTCTTTTTCTTGGCTTTTTCTTTGAGTCTCTGCTATATAGAAAATTACTAATATAATTATTATTGTTACTATAAATTTAACGTATTCCATATTCTCCCTCTTTTTATTAATTTGCTGAATTTTGAGTATTACTTGTCTGGTTATTATTTTCACTGTTTTCTGTATTTGTCTGTTGATTTGTTGTCGTATTTTCATTGTTTGCATTTGAATTACTTGGATTATTGTTATTTTCTTCGTTTATTGGTTGTACTCCAACAGCTGTTTTTATATAGTTTATAACATGCATTATATTTCCTTGGTATGTTAGATAATATTCTTTGTTTCCACCTGATATTATAGAATATACATTATCAACTGCCACCTCAATTAGCATTTTACCTGTTTTTTTATAATAATCCGGACCAAATATTCCGTATAATTTATCTTTGCATACTACTATTGCTTCATATTCTGGAATTAATAGAACACTATTTATTGATGTATCTTTGCTGTTTATTATCTTGCATCCCAAAGAATCATATTCTACTGGCATTACAGAGTTTCCATTTACATCTAATAATCCCCATTTTTGGTCTTTTTTGACTGGTATATATTTATTGTATAACAGATAGTCGTTTTCAATGTCATCTTCAGCAAAACTTCGAACATCCTCTAGTCCTATACTGTCATATTCTAAATATACTACAATCTGACCTTTTTTGTTTACTATTCCATACTTGTTATCTTTTGATACTATATAAAGTCCTGTTTCTTCATTTATTAAATTTATGCTATTATATAAAGGTTCTATTCTTGTTTGTGCATTTGAATCTATTATTCCAACTTTTCCATCATCTGTCACTACCAAGAATTCTTGTGAACTTTCTATAAAGGTTATTTCTCTATACTTTTTACCTATTATTGTTTCTCCTGTAACTTTATTAACTCCAAGTTTTCCTGATTCATTTTGTACTAGTATCATGTCGTATAGTACGGCTTTTTTGTTCTCATAGCTTAAATCATCAATTTTAACTGCATCTGCTGTTTTGCTTGTATAATTTTCTAGTAAATATTGTAGTGTATATATTTTTATAGTATTGTTCGAGCTATTATATGAAGCAACAAAGTTAAATCCTTTTTCTGCTCCTTCCAGTGTTGTATATAGTTCTCCATCTATTTGTTTTACTGGTTTTTTTAGTGTGAAGTACTCATAGTCACTTTTATATGAAGAATCTGTTTTATCTATTAATTTTTTATACATTGTATTTGAACCTAATATATATGATGCTGTCTCATAATTGTTATCTACATAGCATTTTGATGTATCTTCATCAAATCTGTGTTTATATTCTCCATTATTCTTTGTGTAGCCTAACTTTTTAGCTAGTCCACTTATTGAAACATATACATCATCGTCTTCTATTGAAAATAGTGAAACTGATGAGCTTGCATTTTTTCCATCTATATATACTTTTAATTCTTTATTTTTTAGATAATATATTGTACAGACTATTCCTATTGCTAAAAATAATAATATTACCATCAGTATTATTATTATTTTGATTATTTTTTTGTCATTTACTTTGCTGTTTCTAAATTGGTTTTCTCCATATAAATCCATCTATTTTTCCCCCTACTTTTCTATTCTTTAGTATAGCCATATTGTTTGTAGAATTCTGTTTTAAAGTTTAAAAGATTATCATTCTCTATTTCTATTCTAACTCTTTCCATTAATTTAGTCAAGAAATATAAATTGTGATATGATATTAATCTAGTTCCCATTATTTCCTTTGTTTTTACTAAGTGTCTTATATATGCTCTTGTATAGTTTTTACATGTATAGCAATCACACTTTGGATCTAGAGGTGTAAAATCTCTTTCATATGTTGCATTTCTTATAACTACTTTTCCGTCCCAAGTCATAGCAGTTCCATTTCTTGCTATTCTAGTTGGTAATACGCAATCACACATGTCTATTCCTGCTAGTGCTGCTTCTATTAAGTAGTCCGGTGTTCCCACTCCCATTAGATATCGTGGCTTGTCCGCAGGCATTAGTGGAGCTGTATATTTAAGCATTTTTAGGTACTCTTCTTTTGGCTCTCCTACACTTATTCCTCCTATCGCATATCCTGGAAAATCTAGTTTTATTAAGTCCTCTGCTGATTGTTTCCTTAAATCTTCATAGAATCCACCTTGGATTATTCCAAATAGTCCTTGCTTTTCTTCATGTCCTTCGTGTGCTTTTTTACATCTAATCGCCCACCTAGTTGTTCTTTCCATTGAGTTTTTTGTATATTCATATGTTGATGGATATGGACAACATTCGTCAAAAGACATTATTATATCTGCACCTAAGTTTTCCTCTATTTTCATAACTTTTTCTGGCGAGAAAAAATGTTTACTTCCGTCAAGATGTGATTTAAATTCTACCCCATCTTCTGATATTGTTCTTAGATCACTTAAACTAAAAACCTGAAATCCTCCACAGTCTGTTAGTATTGGTCTATCCCAATTCATAAATTTATGAAGTCCGCCAGCTTCTTTTACTAATTCATCTCCAGGTCTTAGATACAAATGATATGTATTTGATAATATTATTTGTGCGCCTAGTTCTTTTAATTCTTCTGGCGATATTGATTTTACAGTTGCTTGTGTTCCAACTGGCATAAATACAGGAGTTTGTATATCTCCGTGCGGAGTATGTACAATTCCTCTTCTTGCTCCTGTATTTTTATCTATATGTAATAGTTCGTATGTTATCGCTGTTTTTGGCATCTCTTTTTCCTTGTCTTTATATTTAGGTTTACGGTAACCTATTAACCTTTTTTAGTGTATAAACATTGCATCCCCAAAAGAGAAAAATCTGTATTTTTCTTTTACTGCTTCATTGTATGCATTTAGTATGTTTTCTCTTCCAGCTAGTGCTGATACAAGCATTAGCAATGTTGATTCTGGTAAATGGAAATTTGTTATTAGTCCATCTATACATCTGAATTTGTAACCTGGATATATGTATATTCCTGTGTCTCCTTCACATTCTTTTACATATCCTTTCTCGTCTGCGATTGTTTCTAGTGTTCTACATGATGTTGTTCCAACTGCAATTACTCTGTGTCCTTCTTTTTTTGCATTGTTTATTTTTTCTACGTCTTCTTGTTTTATATAATAATGTTCTGTATGCATGTGGTGTTCTTCTATATTTTCTTCTTTTACTGGTCTAAAAGTTCCTATTCCAACATGTAGAGTTACATTTGCTATTTGTATTCCTTTTTCTTCTATCTTTTTTAGTAAATCATTTGTAAAGTGTAATCCCGCTGTTGGAGCTGCAGCCGATCCCTTATACTTTGCATATACTGTTTGATATCTGTCGTTATCTTTTAAGCTTTCATGTATGTATGGTGGAAGTGGCATCAAACCAATTTGATCTAATATTTCGTTAAATATTCCAGTATACTCAAAATTAACTTTCCTTGTTCCATCTTTCAGAGTTTCTAATATTTCTGCTTTTAATAATCCATCTCCAAATACAACCTTTGCCCCTGCATGCAATTTATTTCCTGGTCTGACCATCGCTTCCCATATGTCACCTTGTATATTTTTTAATAATACAAATTCTACATTTGCTCCAGTTTCCTTTTTTCCATATAGCCTTGCTGGTATAACTTTCGTATTGTTTCTAACTATGCAGTCTCCTGGTTCTAGATAGTCTATTATATCTTTAAATATTTTATGTTGTATTTCTCCTGTGTTTTTATCTAATAGCATTAGTCTTGATTCGTCTCTTTTTTGTATAGGTGTTTGAGCTATTAGTTCTTCTGGTAAGTTGTAATTAAAATCTGTCAATTTCATTTTTATTTTGTTGCTCCTTCAACGTTATATACTAATTCTCTACTTTTAAATATGAATTTTATTTTTTCTATGATACTATTTACTTCTTCTATAATGTTATGAGGTTCATCTAAAACATCTAGTTGGTAAGAGTATTCAAAATCGCTTCTTTTTGCCGGTTTTAATTTATATATTTCTGCTGGTAAGCCTATATATTTTCCATCGCTTTTTATGTTTCTATTCATGTAATCCATATACCATTTTCTTTGTCCATCATATATATCATCTTTGTACCCATATTTTTCATAATCGTGTAATGCTGGAACTGTGTTTCCATATTCTTCTGCATTTCTTTCCAGTGTATGTAAAAATTCATGTAAAAATACTTCTTCCGGGAATGTATTTCTACTAGAATATTGATACTCTAATGGAGTTATTCTTATATTAGAATAACCTTTTCCTAGAAATAGCATATTTCCTAGTCCTATCCATTCTGATATTGAATCATCTCTTGTAAGTTCGCTTTCCAAAGGCAAGTTTGTGCATATAAAGACATGGTCAAAATCTTTTTTTAGCACTTCTGATGCCAATAGTTTATATGCATCTGCCTCACTTATATAATAACCATTTACATCATCATACGATAATGTTGTTAATGGTTTATCTATTTCAATAATTTCATACGTAATATTCATTTGATTATTAGACATTTCTTTTATTGATTTTTCTAATCTTGCCATATCTCTTCTTATTGTTGCTTTCTCATCTTCGCTTAGAAATACTTTTATTTCTTCGTTGTTTATTGCTACGTCTGCATTATTTAGCAAAAAACATCCAAAGTTCCATGTTGTACTACTATCCGAAACACCCTTTTCTATTTTTATATCCGAAAACCATGCTGTTCCTGATGCTTCAGTTAGGTTTCCACCTAGTCTAAATCCTATTTCTATTTTATTTTCTTTTTTTGAATTGAATAGAAATTCTACTTGTGTCCAATCTTTGTCTCCAGTCAAAACTGCTGAATGTTCTTCTGTGTTATTAAGACATATTTGCGCTCCTGCTAGTGTTTTGCCAGTTTTTCCTTGCACATTCTCCGTTTTTATTTTGCAACTCACTTTATATGGCGTGTTTGGTGTAACTTCTATTTCTTTATAAAACATAGCATCATTAAATTCTTTGTTCTCTATTTTATAACTTCTTTCTTTTGAACACTTAATTTTTGAGTCTCTTGAAAATGTTGTTTTTCCAGTCTCTTTAACTCCTTTTACAAAATAGTTATAATCATAATTCTTGTATATAATAACCGCTACAATTAGTATTACTATCGTGATTATGTTGGATATTATATTCCTTATTTTCACTTTATTATTCATATTTTCCCCTATTTATCTTTTCGTTTTCTTCTAAGCTGTTCCTATGTTTTTCCTAGTTGTTCTTCTTGCTGTTTTTATTTTTTTAGGTATTTCTCTATTATTGTTAATAATTATTTTTGGAGCTTCCCCATTTTCCACTGTTTCTCTTGTTATAATACATTTCTCTATTTTTGGATTTGAAGGTATTTCGTACATTATGTCTCTCATAATATCTTCAATTATTGCTCTTAATCCTCTAGCTCCTGTTTTTCTTTCTATTGCTTTGTCTACTATTGACTCCAATGCTTCTTTTTCAAAATCTAATTCTACATTGTCATATTTAAATAATTTTTTGTATTGCTTTACTAGTGAGTTTTTAGGTTCTGTTATTATTTTTATCAAAGATTCCCTGTCAAGTTCTCTTAATGTTGTTACTATTGGTAATCTTCCAACAAATTCTGGTATCAATCCAAATTTTAATAAGTCTTGTGGTAATAGTTGATCAAATATTGCATATTTGTCTTGCTCTTTTTGAGTGGTAATCGTAGCGCCAAAACCTATTGTCTTTTTTTCTACTCTTTCTTTTATTATTTTTTCAAGTCCGTCAAATGCTCCTCCACATATAAATAATATGTTTTGAGTATTTATTTGAATAAACTCTTGATGTGGATGTTTTCTTCCTCCTTGTGGGGGAACTGATGCGACTGTTCCTTCTACTATTTTTAGTAATGCTTGTTGTACACCTTCTCCACTTACATCCCTTGTAATAGATGGATTTTCTGATTTTCTTGATATTTTGTCTATTTCATCGATGTATATAATTCCTTTTTGTGCTTTTTCTACATCATAATCTGCTGCTTGAATTAGTTTTAGTAAGATGTTTTCAACATCTTCTCCAACATATCCTGCTTCTGTTAGTGTTGTTGCATCTGCTATCGCAAATGGAACTTCAAGTATTCTTGCAAGAGTTTGAGCAAGTAATGTTTTACCACATCCAGTTGGTCCTAATAAAAGAATATTGCTTTTTTGTATTTCTACATCATCTTTTTCTGATATATTTTTCTCACTATTAATTCTTTTATAATGATTGTATACTGCAACTGCCAATGTTTTTTTTGCGTCTTCTTGGCCTATTACATATTCATCTAATATCTTTTTTATTTCTTCTGGCTTTGGTAATTCTGCTACTCCTTCTGTTTCGTATGAAAGTTCACTATCTTCATATAAATCGTTTTCTATTATGTTTGAGCAAACTTTAACACACTCATCACAAATATATACTCCTGGTCCAGCTATTATTCTTTCAACATCATCTTGTACCTTTCCACAAAATGAACATCTTACAGCTCTTCCTTTTTCGTTTTTTTGCATAAATGTAATTCTCCTTCAATTTTATATTTTAGTTTCTTTTCTCTAGTATTCCGTCTATTAGTCCATATTCTAATGCTTGTTGTGCAGTCATATAGTTATCTCTTTCAGTATCTCTGTTAATTACCTCTATTGGTTGACCTGTTCTTTCACTTAATAGTTTGTTTAGCTTTTCTCTTGTTTTTACCATATGATCTGCATGAATTTTTATTTCTGTTGTTTGTCCAGAAAGTCCACCACCGCCGATTAATGGTTGGTGTATTAGTATTTCTGAATTTGGTGTTGCAAATCTTTTTCCTTTTTCTCCAGAAGCCAATAGTACTGATCCCATACTTGCAGCCATTCCTACACATATTGTTGATACTGGGCATTTTATATAATTCATTGTGTCTACTATTGCCATTCCATCTGTTATAGATCCACCTGGTGAATTTATATATAGATCAATTTCTTTATCTGGGTCTTCTGATTCTAGGAATAGAAGTTGTGCAACAACTAATCCTGCTGAAACTGAATTTACATCTTCTCCTAAAAATATTATTCTATCTTTTAATAATCTTGAGAAAATATCATATGATCTTTCTCCTCTTGCAGATTGCTCTATTACATATGGTACTAAGCTATTCTTTTCTAACATAATTAAATTCCTCCTAATGTCTTTATAATACTTATAGTATTATCTTTTATATTTTATTTACAACATTTTGATTTGTTGTTCAAAAAGTCAAATAGTTAGTGAGCATACTAATATTTATATAAATATAAATAACCCCCTAACTATTTTATTTCTTGTTTATTTTATTTTTGCATTTTTTATTATTAATTCTATGGCTTTTTCTGTTTTTATTGTGTTTGCAATATATTCTTTTAAAGATTCATTTTTTGTTAAGTCTTCTTCTTTTCTGCCATAGCTTTTTGCCATTTCTTTAATTTTTTCTGCTATCTCTTCGTCTGTAGCTTCTATTTTTTCTGCCTTGATAATTTCTTCTAATATAAGTCTAGATACGATGTTTCTTTCTGCTTGCTCTTTATAGTTATCTTCTAGGTCTTTTCTTGTTTTATTCATTATATGTAAATATTGTTCTACATTAATTCCTTGATATGCTAATTGTTGTTCTAAGTCTCTTATCATTGCATCTACTTCTGTTTCAATCATTCCTGATGGGATGTCAATTTTTGTATTTTTTGCTACTGCTTCTATTGCTGCACTTTCTGTTTCATGTTTTGCTTTATGGTCATTTTCTGCTTGCATTTTTTCTTTAATGCTTTCTTTTAATTGTTGTAAAGTATCAAATTCTGAAACATCTTTTGCAAATTCATCATCTATTTCTGGTAATTTCTTTTCTTTTATTTCATGTAGTTTAACTTTGAATGTTGCATCTTTTCCTGCTAAGTCTTTTGAAAAATACTCTTCTGGGAATTTTACATTTATATCTTTTTCTTCGTTTATTTTCATTCCAATAACTTGGTCTTCGAATCCTGGTATAAATGTTTTGCTTCCTATTCCTAATTCGTGCTTTTCTGCTTTTCCACCTTCGAATGGTTTGCCATCAACAAAACCTTCGAAATCAATTACTGCTATGTCTTTATCTTTTACAGCTCTATCTTCTACTGTTATTGTTCTTGCATTGTGTTCTTGCATATGCTCTAATTCATGTTCAATATCTTTGTCTGTAACAGGATACTCAATTTTCTTTAATTCTATTCCTTTATATTTTCCAAGTTCAACTTCTGGTCTTGTTTGTACTATTGCTGTAAATACTAAGTCTTCTCCTTTTTTCATGTTTACTATATCTATATGAGGCTTACTTACAGCTTCTATTTTATTTTCTTCTATTTCTTTTTCGTATATTGGTGGAACTAATTCATTGAATGCATCTTCATAGAATATTTGATCCCCATACATTCTTTCAACTATATTGAATGGTGCTTTTCCTTTTCTGAATCCTGGAATATTAAAGTATTTTGCACTTTTTCCATATACTTTTAATATAGCTTCATCAAATTTTTTAGCTTCAATTGTAAATTCTAATTTTAATTCGTTTTTGTTTTCTGTTTTCTCTATTTTTATACTCATTTAATTCATGTCCTTTCTGTCTTTACAAATAAATAGCTTAATTATTATATCATATTTTTCAGATATTGCAAGCCTTTTTAGCATATTTCTTTAAGTTTAAAGCCTGTATAATCACAACTCGCCATTATATATTCTACCCCATTAAATATTCCTTCTATAGCATTAACTTGTGATTTTCCATGTAAGTGTCCATATATGCATTTTTTTACTTTATACTTTTGTAATATTGCTGCATATTCAGTGTTTGTATTTTCTTTTATTATTGGCGGATAGTGCATGCATACTATTATTTCCTTGTCCTCTCCATATTTTTCTATTCCATCTTTTATAGAGTTTTCCAACCTCAATAATTCTCTTGCTTTTATCTTTTTATCTTCTTCTGTCTCTGTTGCAATATTCCATCCTCTTGTTCCTGCAATTATTTTGTTCTCATATTCGTAACTATTATTATATATAAAATCTATGTTATTGTAATTATTTTGTTTTAGATAATCTCTCATACTTTTTAGAGTTGTCCACCAATAGTCATGGTTTCCTTTTAGTAATAATTTTTTCCCTGGTAGATTTGATAAGTATTCAAAATCTTTATATGTATTTTGCAGTCTTAATTCCCACGAAAAATCTCCTGGCAATAGAACTAAATCTTCGTCAGAAACTTTTTTATTCCAATCTTCCGCTATTCTATTTTCGTAATCGTCCCAACCAAATATATTCATTGGTTTGTCTGTATTAAACGATAGATGTAAATCTGATATGGCGTATATTGACATTCTCTCTCCCCTTTTTTATTCTTCTTTAAGACTTAAATTTGGTACAGCATTTAATGTTAAGTTTGATCTTTTTCCCTGTATATATTCATTGTATCCTGCTGCTGCTATCATTGCACCATTGTCTGTACAAAGTTTTAATTCAGGATAATATATTTTTATATTTTTTTCTTGTGCAAGTTCATCAAACTTTCTTCTTATACAAGTATTTGCTGATACTCCACCCGCTAATACTATTTTGTTTATGTTTGTGAGTTCTATTGCTCTTTGCACTTTTTCTACCAACATATCTGTAACTGTTTCTTGGAAGCTAGCTGCTAAATCTGCTTTGTTTATCTCCGGATTTTTGTGATTCAAGTTTATTACAGCTGTTTTTATTCCACTAAAGCTAAAGTCTAAATTATCTAAATGCGCTTTTGGTAATTCTATATTTGGTGTTCCCTGTTTTGCTAGATTATCTATTTTAGGTCCTCCCGGATATCCTAGTCCTATAACTCTTGCCACCTTGTCAAAAGCTTCTCCTATCGCATCATCTTTTGTCTTTCCAAGTATTTTAAATCTTGTGTAGTCTTCAACTAATATTATTTGTGTATTTCCTCCTGATGTCATTAGACATAAAAATGGTGGCTCTAATTCTTTGTGCGATATGTAATTTGCAGCAATATGTCCTTCTATATGGTTCACTCCTATAAGTGGTTTGTTTAGTGCATAACTAAGTGCTTTTGCATATGATACCCCAACAAGTAGTGCCCCTACTAATCCTGGACCATACGTACAAGCAATAGCGTCTACCTGATTCATCTCTATCCCTGCTTCTTTAACTGCTTTTTTTGTCACATTCGAAATAGCTTCTACATGATTTCTTGATGCTATTTCCGGAACTACTCCTCCAAATTTTTCGTGTATACTTATTTGTGTGTCTATTATATTTGATAAAACTTCTCTACCATTTTTTACAATAGCAACAGAAGTTTCGTCACAGCTAGATTCTATTCCCATTATCAATATATCTTTCATTTTTTCCCCTATCCAAATAGACCAAATATTCCTGAAACTAATGCGTATATTCCATTTGATGTTACAGTTATTACTGGATCTATTATATAACTTACTATGTTGGTTATCCATAATACTAAAAATATTATATAGAAAGTATTTTCGTTGTTTTTGAACCATGTTTTTGCATTATATGGTAAAAAGTGCATCAATATTTTAGAACCATCTAGTGGTGGTAATGGAACTAGGTTAAACACTCCTAGTCCTATATTAACTTGTATTGCTAATTGTATTGTTAATACTATAAAGAATCCCACTTTTGTAAGCGCAAATCCTGGTGCAAATTTTCCTATTGTACATAATACTATTGTTAATACTATTGCTATTAAAATATTCATTAAAGGTCCTGCAAACGCTACTATGGCTTCTTGTGCAGACATTGACCTTTTTCTGTTAAAGTTGGTAGGATTTATTTCTACTGGTTTTCCCCATCCAAAATGTACAAATATTAGCATAAAAAATCCTATTGGGTCTATATGTGCTAATGGATTTAACGTCAGCCTTTTCTGATATCTTGGAGTATCGTCTCCTAATTTATCTGCTGCAAAAGCATGTGCAAATTCGTGAAATGTTATTGCTATTATAACTCCTGGTAATGTTAATAACAGAGCAACTAATTCCATAGGGTTTCTAGCATAATTTACTACCGAAAACACTACTAGTATTGCTATAATTACATATATTATTCTTTTGTCAATATTAAAGTTAAACATATTTCTTTGGTCTCCTTTTTAATGTTTATATTATATAACATAAAGCGAAATATGTAAATATTTTTTAGTGTTTTTATGTTTACTTATTTGTGAATTTCTTGTAAACTTTTATTATGCCACCTTTTTTCTAAGTTCTTTTGCATGTGTTAGTGCTATATCTGTAATTTCTCCTGATGATATTCTTGCTATTTCTTGTATTGTTTCTTCTTCTGTTAATAATTTTATTTTCGTGTTTGTTTTATTATTATTTATTTCTTTATATATATAATAATTATGATCTCCTTTTGCTGCGATGGTTGCTAAATGTGTAACTATTATTACTTGATGTTGTTTTGCTATTTTTTGTAATTTTATTCCTACTGAATTGGCTGCTTTTCCACTTATTCCTGTGTCTATCTCATCAAATATTAAAACAGGAACTTCGTCAATGTCTGATAAAACAGTTTTTATGGCTAACATTATTCTTGATAATTCTCCGCCTGATGCTATTTTGCTTAATTGTTTTTCATCTTCCCCTAGGTTTGTTGTAATTACAAATTCTACATAGCTTTTTCCAAAATTACTAAAGTCTTTTGTTTCAATTATTTTTGCATTAAACTTAGCGTTTTTCATTTCTAATTCTGTAAGTTCTTGATTTATTTTTAAATTAAGTATTGATGAATTTTGTTTTCTTAATTCTGTAATATTCTCGCAAAGAATATTCATTTTTATCTCTATTTGTGCTATTTCTTTTCTTGTTTGTTTATTTTCATTTTCTAGTCCTTCTATTCTAGCAATTTCCTCTGCAACTTCGTTTTTATATTTTATAATGTCTTGTATTGTATTTCCATATTTTCTTTTTAGTGCATAAATTTCATCTAATCGCTCTTCTGTTTCATTTCTTTCTTCTTCATTAAAATATATTTCATCTTTCATGTAATCAATATCCCTTGATAGTTCTTGCACTTCATAATATATATTTTTTAGTTCTATTAATTTTTCATTATATTTGTCGTCTACTTGGTCTATTTTTTCTAACGCCCTTATTGAATCATTTATAGCATCTATTGCTGTTGTTCCTAAATTGTTGCTCACATTATTTAGGCTTTCAGCAACTTTTTCTGAATTCATTATTATTTTTCTTTTTGTTTCTAGCTCTTCATCTTCTCCTTGTTTCAAATTTGCATTTTTTATCTCTTTATATTGATATTGCAACAAGTCTAATTTTCTTTGTTTTTCTATTTCACTTCCATAGTTATCTTTTAATTTTGCTTGCAATTCTTTGTAATGACTAAATAGTTGAGTATATTGAGCAAGTTGGCTTTCTATTTTTTCTCCTATAAATTTATCTAAGTATTTTGTGTGAAATTCCGTGTCCATTAGCGTTTGATTGTCATACTGTCCATGTATATCAATTATATTTTTCATAAATATTTTTAGTTCGTTTACTGTTACAAGTCTTCCATTAATTTTGCATAAATTTCTTCCCGAAGTACTTATCTCTCTTGATATTATTATGTTTCCATCTATTGAGTTTGGATTGTCTGGCATATAAAGACATAGTTCAACAAATGACACACTTTCTCCTTTTCGTATCATTTCTTTCGAGAACCTGCCTCCTGCTATTATTCCTAGCGAATCTATTATTAATGTTTTTCCTGCTCCTGTTTCTCCTGTTAATACGTTTAGTCCATTATTTAAATCTATTACTAAGTCATCTATTATTCCTATATTTTTAATGTGTAGTGTTGAAATCATAGCCGCCTCCTCACGCAAATCTTTGTTCGTATATATAGTACTACTTGATTTTTTGTTTGTCAATACTTTTTACAAATTTTTGTTTGCATTTTGTAGACAAATTTCGACAACTCCTAAAATTATATAAAAAACCTGACCACTAGGACAGGTTTCTTTACCTCTTTTCGTTTCCCTTGTAATTTATTTTTTCATAAAAAATAAGCTATTAATGAATAATAGCTTTATGCTGGTGACCCCTACGGGAATCGAACCCATGATTCAGCCTTGAGAGGGCTGCGTCTTAACCGCTTGACCAAGGGGCCAATATTTTGTACTTTATTAATATAACATTTTTCTTCAAAATAGTCAATATTTAAAAGCACATTTTTAGTATTTCTTCTAATCTTTGATCTTGTTTGGTTAAGTATAAGTATCCTATTAAGGCTTCAAACGCTGTTGAGTATCTATATTCTTCGACTGTTGAATTTTTGGGAAGATGATGGTTTTCTGCATTTCTTCCTCTTCTTACAATATCTTTTTCGTCTTCTGTTAGATTATCATATATGTTTTTCAATATATTTGCTTGAGCTTCTGCTTTTACATATTTTATTGATTCAATATGTAACATATGTGGTTTCGACTTTTTTGTATTTACTAAATTCATTCTGATAAACAATTCATACACAGCATCTCCCACATATGCCCAAGTAAGTGGTGACATTGTGTTTACTTCTGATATATCTTTTTCTCTGTTTATTATTTCTATCATTTTTTACCTTTCTACTTTTTCTAGCGTAATTCTTCCTAAATTTCCGCTTCTAAAATCATCTAATATTATTTTTGATACTTTATTTAAATCTATTGTATTTCCTTTTGCTACTGCTCCTCTTTTTTCTCCTATGTAGTTCATCACTTCTACTATTCGCTCATTTTCCGCAAGTTGATCGGTTGAAAGTATTTTTTCCACTACTTCTGAATTTAGAGAATATCTGTCAACTACTGCTTGTCTATATTCTTCAAGTAAGTATTTTAACAAGTTATACGCAATCTCCACTTCATCTAGTATCTCGCTTTTGATTGTACCTGTATATGCTAGATTTAAAGCTATTTCTTCTTTCTCTAATCTAGGCCATAACACTCCTGGAGTATCTAGTAATTCTATGTTATTAGATAAACGTATCCATTGTTTTTGTTTTGTTACTCCTGGTTTATTTCCAACTTGCATCGCCACTTTATTCGACACTCTGTTTATAAATGATGACTTTCCTACATTTGGTACTCCTAGTATCATTGCTCTTATTATTTTTGAGGTTCTTCCTTTTGCTCTTTGCTTTTCTAGTTCTTCTTGCATTACTTCATTTATTTGTTTGGTTATTTTGTTTATCCCTTCTCCTTTATTTGAATCACATAGTATTGATGGTATACCTTTCTTTGCAAAATATTCTACCCATTTTTTGTTTTCTTTTTCTTCTGACAAGTCTGCTTTATTTAATATTATTATTCTGTTTTTATTTTTTATTATTTTTTGCACTTCTGGGTTCTGGCTAGAAATTGGTATTCTAGCATCTAGTATTTCTATTATTATATCTACTAGTTTAACATCTTGTTCTATTTGATCCATGGCTTTTTTCATATGTCCGGGATACCAGTTGATATTTGTACTTGCACAACTTTTTTCATTACTCATTTTACTCACCTACTTTATAATTTAATTGTTTTCTCAATTCTAATAATTTTTCTTTATCTTCTTTATATTCAAATCTTGGTTTTACAAAATTTTTTGAACCTCTTTTTTCAAATGAATATCGTGGAATTAATTGAATATGAAAATGATTCATTGGTCCATCACACATTGTACAAAGATATACACTTTCAGCATTATAAACATCTTTTAAAATATTCATTATTTTTTTAGCTAATACAAATATTTCATTACATGTTTCATCATCTATTTCCATCATATCTTTATAATGTGTTTTAGTGCTTATTGCAGTATGTCCATCTGCTCTTGGATTTCCTACTAAAAAGCATTCGAATTTGTCATTTTCAAATATCATTTTATCAGTATTGTCTCCATATAAAATATGATTGTTCTTTTTATCAAAGCAAGTAGGACAAATTCCTGAATCAACAATATCAGCCACTTCTACTTTTCCACTTTTTATTAAATCAACTATTTCTTCATTTTTTAATTGCTTTAAATTATCCATTTCATCTCCTATTTATTAATTATTTTCTTTTAAACTCTATTTTTATTGATCCATCTTTATTTAAGTATATCATATTTATCAAATCATAAATATACTTTCTATTCAACTTATCTATTTGGGTTGTTTGTCTATTACTTATTTCTGTAATAACTTTTTCCTCTAAAATATCTTTTCTTATTGTATGTTTATTATCGCATCCTCTTTTTCTCACATAAGATGAACAATCATAATATGTATATTCTTTACTCTTTCTAATAGTCAAGTTACTATCACATTCTGTACATTTCAAATATTCTGAAAAGAGATCATATTCATTATTTGAATTTACTTTTACTGAATGTTTAATTATATCTTGCACTCTTTCAAATTGCTCTTTGCTTATTATCTCCATATGATTACTTTTTGTAATTATTAACTCATCTTCTTTTGTTTTTACAAATTTATGATTTTTGAAACTAATTCGTTTTCGCTTTTGTTGAATTAAATCTCCAATATATACTTTATTATTTAGGACTCCAATAATCATACTGATATTCCACATCTTTCCTTCATCCGAGTTTTTAATATATTCCATTGGAGTTTTGATTTTTTTATTATTTAGAATATCTACTATTTCTTTCTTGCTTAAGCCTTTTTCTATACTGTCAAATATCATTTTTACATTTTTAGCTGCTTCTGTGTCAATAATTATTTTATTCTTTATACATCACTTCCTTTATATTTACTATATTAATTTTTTCGAATTTTCAACTATTCCTTTAGTTAATTCAACATTATGATATTTCTTTAAATGACCTATATCATTCCAAATTCTATAAATGATCATTCTTTGTTCTAAAAACTTTATTTCATTTAACTCTTTATAGTACTTTTTTATATAGTTCCAAATGTTTTTATAGTCCTCTGGCTTTTGATATGGATCCATCTCAATATCCGCCCATTTCCATGGTTGTTCTTGACACATATATAATAATCTAAATTCAAAATCAATTGGTGCTTGTATAGAATCATTAAAATCAATTATTGTGAGTTTTCCATTATTATAAATAACATTATCAAAATGTAAATCATTATGAATCAATGCAAATTTATTATCAGATAAATATTCATCATATTTATCTATACTTTCTAATATCATATTGTAATCTTTAATTTTAAAATATTTTTTACATTTGATAATTCTATTTTTTATTTCGCCTTTAATTTTATTTTTCCAGTCATATTCTTTTCCATTAACTGAATGGAATTTTTTTATTATATCAATTAGTTTTTCTATTGTTTTTTCTCTATCTGCTTCATTCATTTTATACCAATAATAATAAAGTGTTTTTCCTTTTATTTTCTCTATAACTTCATATATATAATCACAATCCACTTTTGAATCATCATATTTATATAATTTGGGAATAAAACAATTATCCTTATTAGATAAATAAAAATCTTTTTCATTTTCGAAAGTATTTTCCAATTCTTTATTAGTGCATACTTTAATTACATATTTATCATTAATATTAAATAGTGTATTATTAAATCCTGAATTTATTTCTTCTACTTTAACTATATTTCCAAGTAAATCTGTATTTTTACTTGCTATACTTTTTCCTAGTTTTAATCTCTCTTCGACTAAATTTTTAGTAACTTTAAATATTTCAAAGATTATCTTATCATCTTCTTTAAAATTTGGATTAACAGATTTAAAAAAATTCAAATGAACTTGTTTCCAATAATTAAGTGATAAATCTCCTTCACCTTCTAACTTTGCAAGTTCTTCTGTCATTTCGTTATACTTTATTATTTTGTAATCTACTGTTTCTACTATACAAGCATCCTTTTCATTATCAAAATGAATAATCGACTCTTCCCCAATTACCGGAATTTTATCAAAGTTATATAAAGATGATGTAGCAGTTTTCTTTCCTTCTAACACTAATCCAATTAATTTGTCATTGTCTATTCCGAAACTCCAATTATTCATTTTATCACTCCTTTTTATTTCCATCTCCCAATAATTTTATTTTTTCTGCATTGTTAAGTATATCTAATTGATATTTCGCAATTTTACTTAAAATTTCAAATCTCTCTTCTTTGCTTTTTCCTTCTTTTATTAATTCAGCATTATGTGATTCTAAATTTGATAATACTGTTAATTCATTTATTGTAGCATAATCTCTAACATTTGAATTTTTAGCTAAATCAGGATTAAGTTCTCTCCATTTCTTAGCCGTTGTGTTAAATATGACTACATTTAAAATATCAGCTTCTTCAGCATATTTTAACCATTCTCTATTTTTATAAAAATCATTATCTGGCAATATGTAATTTTTAATTGCATCCGTATGTATTAAATAATTGTTTTTCGTTAATATTCTTTTTACATCCCACTCTCTGTTTTGATTTTCAATTTCTTTTAACCTTTCAAATTCTTTTATTAAATATAGTTTAAATACCGGACTAATTGCAGAAGCGAATTCGAAAGCTATATCTTTATGTGCATAAGTTCCTCCATACTTTCCTCGTTTTGAATATATACCAATTGCATTTGTTTTTTCACACCATTCAGTAACACTTAATGTAAATGTATGAAGTCCTGCACTTTTTCTAAACCCGTCGAATTCGACGGAATTAAAATTTGGATTATAAATAGACTCCCATGTTCCTAAAAATTCCAAAGTAATTCTATTTCTTAACCAGTTTCTTATAATGTCATCAGCTTTCGATTTTCCCTCTTTGTATTTACCAAAATCAGAAATACAAATATAATCATTATCATCTATGTTTGTAATATTTACTTTAATATTTTGAACTTCTATTATTTTATTTGACATATATTCACCTCCAATTTATCAAATTACGAAAGATAAAAATTTGAAAAAATGTTGTTTTTTCAATAGTTTCGGCTAGTGTTTATATAATTCGTACTATACCACGAAAAGGAAACCTTTGAAAAACTTTTTTGACTATCATTATTTTTCTTTTCTTGTCTCATTTTTCTTTTTTGATACATATCCATTATTTATCACTTCCTTTTAATTATTATTAACTTCCTAGTTATACCCATATAAATCATTATTTTTTATTGTAGTCGATTTTGATTCATATTCCTGATAATTTATACTAGTTCTTAAAGCATATACTAAATAATGATCATAAATCTTTGTCATTATTTTAGGTATATTTTCTAAAAATGTATTCAATTGCTCTTCATGAGATTCTTCGTTACTAGTTTCTGCTTCATTTTTAGGAAAATCTGATATTCCTTTTATAACAATACATTCAACGCCATTCGCTCTACATATATACATAATAGCTGCTGATTCTGTATCTGCTATTGTGATATTATTTTCTTTTAGTTCCAAATAATCTTTCCACATAACAACTGGTTTATCAGCAGTTCCTATAGTACCTGTTAAAATTGACTCATTTTCAAAATTATTTAAAACAGTAAATGAATCTTTTATTAAAGGTTCTGTTTCTTTAACTGTACAATCATATTGAACAGCCTTATTAGGTATGAAAATATCTAATTGGCTATAACTATCATTAATTCCAGCGCAAGTTCCTGCTACAATTATTTTTGTAAAATTAAAGTGATCTATCATATATTGAGTAGATGCTGATGCGTTCATTTTTCTTACTCCACCTAAATAAAAAACAACTTCTTTGTTATCAATGGTTTTTTTAAAATATTCTCCAAAAGGATATTTTTCACATTCTTCATGGATCAATCCAAAATAATTTAAAGTTGCTTCCCATTCTTTTTTTGCTGCTATACTTATTCCTATCATCTTCTTCACTTCTTTCTTTATTATTTTTTTATTTATAATCAATTTCAATATCCAGTATCTTTCATAAAATCACCTATTTATTTAATATTTCTTTCATCATTTTTCCTATTTATTTTCATTTAAATATCTATTATAAAATTCATCCATTGATGAAATATATTTTTGATCTTGTATAACTCTAAATTATTTTATCCATTCTTCTTTTAATAGTCCTGTTATATATTCATCTTCATATTTTCCGGTTGATTGCGATATAAATTTCTTTCTTCTTACTCCTTCATCTTTATATCCAAATCTTAATTGCATTTTGTGTGATTTTTCATTTTCTTTAAAATATCCATTTTCTAATCTTCTAAGTCCCAGTTCTTCAAAAGCATATTTAATTCTTGCTCCAAATGCTTCTGTTCCATAGCCTTTACCTTGATATTTCTCATTTAACCAAATACCTCCACCAGCTGTACCGTGTACATAGCTTATATTAGTTAATTGAGTTCCACCAATGACCTTATTTTCTTCTTTAAGAATAATTGCAAAGTTATATAAATTATTTTCAATAGATTTAGTTATAAAACTTTTAGCATCTTCTTCTGTATATGGATATGGTACTTGTGCTAGCCACTTTGTTACATTTAAGTTATTTAATCCTTCAACTACATCATTAACATCATCTAATCTCCATTGTCTTAAGATTAATCTATCTGTTTCTATTATTATATCTTCATTCATCTTTTTTACCTTCTTTATCTCCTATTTGTTTTTGTTCATCTATATATTTATAATTTAAAGCATTTTTTTCAGATATTGCTTTTCTTTTTGTTTCTTTTTCGTATAAATCTCTTGCACCTTTAGCAACACTTCCACCACGGGCTGCAACTTTTAAATTTTCTTTTCTAAGACCCTTATATGCTTTATATTCACTTGATTTCATTCCAGACCAGACTTTATAGATTTCATTTGTTAACATAGCATATTCAATCGGCTTTGTTATACCGCCTTCCCTCCATACATCTGTAAGTTTTAATCTATCCACTATTCCAGTAAGCCTTCTTTTTATCCATTCATCTGTATAGCCTTTATTACGATAATATGTAATTGCACGATTTACTGCTATTTCAGGATCAAATACTTCATCTATTCTTTCACTTCCCAAATTTGCAAGCCAAAGTTTAAAAGGTTCTGCTTTCGGACTAGGTACAGACTCAATTAGTCTAAAAATGTCCCTCGTTATCATAACATCTCTTAATCTAATCTTTCCATCTGGTGCCAACATTTTCAACTGACTACAATTTGTAGTCAGTTCACTACCTTCCTTTTTTAATCTATTTTTTAATACAGACCAATATTTTCTTGGCTCTTTGCTACCTGTTAATGCTCCAATTATATCAACTACGCTAAAATAATACTCTTCTTTTTCACTATCCCATATACTTCTTATTTCGTTACCTTCAAATAGATTTGAAATTGTTTCTATTTTATTATTCATATAATTCCTCCCTTCCAATCTATTTTATTTCCATCAAAATCAACGAGTTTCAATACAATTTAATCAAATTACGAAAGACGATTAAATGGAAAAAGCTTTATTTTTCAGCAATTTCGGGTATGTTTTGCATTTGCCTATTCTTCACAATTGATATCGCTTTTTCTAAGCCCTCCATAATTTTCATTTCCTATTTTTCTTTTTCACTTTGTGCGGTTAATCCTAAGAATTTATTATCCCACTTCTTTGTTTTCTCTTTTGTTAAAGACTTAGAATATATTATTGTGCCTTTATTTATTTCGTCACTTTCTAATCTGTTATTATATGATTCTCTTATCATCATCTTCTTTTCATATAGTAAAATTGCCTTATCGAATTCATCATCTGTATAAACTCTTATTGAAGTATAGCCTTTACTCAAAGCTAAATTTTCAAAAAAATCAAATATCTTAGAACCATAACCATTTTGCCTATATTCTTGCAATACTCCAAACCAACTTAGCCAAGCATCAAAAGGGTATTCAATGTACGAATATAATCCAACTACCCCAATAGGCACCTCACTGTCGTAAACAATGTAATTTATCATTTCTTTTCTATAAGGATCATTAGTGATCCCTTCTAGATAATTTTGCCTTCCATCTTCTAATGGAAATATTGCATTTTGAATTTTAACTGCCAAATCCAGATTATTGCTATCTATTTCTTCATATCTTAAATTCATTTTACATAAACTCCTACCTATATAAATTTTTCTAAAGTCCAGTAAGGCAATCAGCAGCAGGTAACGATCATTTCTCGGTAACTGATTTTTTATCAAACTCATTATTTATCTTTTTCTCATTATCAGTATCTATTACACTGAATTTTATTCCTTTTTGATTGTTTTTTATAGCTTCTATTTCAAAGTCTATCATATCTTCAGGCAATTTATTTATATCGCACCACACTAATTCCGAGCATTTTTCTGGTTCATTGATTTTTATGTTACCTTTATACTTTGATACTTCAAAATATACATCATAGTATGGCAATAACGATTTGTTACGTCTATTCACTACAAATGTATCAATTATATCATCCAATGATAATTCTATTCCAAGTTCTTCTTTTGCTTCTCTAACAAGAGCATCATATGCGTTTTCGCCTTGGTCGATATGTCCAGCTGGTAATGCTAGAAAGCCCGGCCATAATTTAGTACCTTGTCTCCTTTGTAATAAAATATCATTTTTTTCATTTCTAATTATCATATATACTGATGATAAAAATTTTTCTTTTTCCATAGTTTTTTCTCCTTAATACATTTAATATTTTAACATAAAAACAAGCGATTTTCAACTAATCGCTTGTTTTACATAACATTATTTTTTGTATCTTTTATCTCCCCACCAATTTGGTACTAGCTCGTTTAGATGAACTATTTTTCTTGTTTCATAGTCTGTAAGTATTTCCATGTCTCTATTTTCGTAATTAAGTTGCATTAAAAATTCTCTACAAGCCCCACATGGCATTCCTCCGTTTGTTTTTGGTGGTTCTTTTCTAAATGCTATCATTCTTATAATTTTTGTTTCACCTGTATTCAAATACATATTCAATGCTGCAACTCTCTCTGCACATAAGTTCATTACTCCACTTGCCCCTTCGATACAAAATCCTGTAAAGATTTTTCCGCTTTCGCTTTGAACAGCTGCAACCACATGATGAGCTGTTATGAATGGTGATATTTCTTCTGGATGATACTCTTTTTTTGCCTTTTCATACATTTCTTCCCAAATGTCCATTTTCTTCTCCTTTTATCTTATATTTCTTTATACATAAAACATTCTTTGTCGTGCGAATATATCACACCTATTGCTTGTAAATATGAATATATTATTGTTGATCCAACAAATCTCATGCCTTTTTTCTTTAAGTCTTTAGAAATTTTATCTGATAATTCTGACGTTATTTTGTCTGTTTCATAGAATGTCTTTCCTTCTGTAAACTTAATTAGATAATCATTAAACGTACCATATTCTTTTTGTATATCTTTGAATATTCTAGCATTATTTATACTAGCATTTATTTTTAATTTATTTCTTATTATTTTTTCGTTTGATAGTAGCTCCTGTATTTTTTCGTTGTTATAATTACATATTTTGTCAATGTCAAAATTATCATATGCTTTTCTAAAATCTTCTCTTTTATTTAATACACATTCCCAAGATAGTCCTGCTTGGAAAGATTCTAATATTAACATTTCAAATAAGTATTGATCATTAAAGTTAGGTTGACACCATTCTTCGTCGTGATATTTTATGTACCTTGGATTTTGCAAATTACACCATTTGCACCTAGTTTTATTATTCATATATTCTCCTAAAAAGCTGTTTCTATATAGTTAATTAGTTCTTGCTTTATCTCTTCTGTTTTTATATTTTTTATTTTTTCTGCATATTCCACCACGTCTTGTTCCATCGGTAAGTTTGGCTTATCTATATTAAATTCTTTTAGAATTGGAAGTATCTCTTTTTCCATTTCAGGATAATATTTATATAATGTATCATACGCATTTAATGGTTTATCAGGTTTTGTATATCTTGCACTTTCCCAGTCTAATACCATTTCTATATAATCAGCTTTGTTCTTCTCTATTTCATTTTCGTGATGTGAAGATAATTGTCTATGTAAAGCTGATACATCTTTTTTATTATAAAATAAATACATAAATAGTTTGTCCATATCATGGTCTTGTATTTGTTTTAGTACAGCTTCATCTTTTACATATTTATTAGCTAAATACATAACTATTTTTCTATGTTTGTATGTATATTCTATATGTTCTTGGTTTCTCATTTTTCCTCCTAATATAGAAGAGAAGCATCTCTAGATGATGCTTCTCTTTGGTTTTTATAATGTTCTGTAATTGTTTTTATCTGCTCTATCATCTTTTTGTATGTCGTATTTTTTGTTTCTATAAAACCAGTCCGTTTTTTTGTCCGTTGGATGTAGTTTTTTGTTTTTGTCTAATAGCCAGTCAAACATTGTTAATGTTGGTAGTATGATTCCTATAAAAGATATAAATACGCTTAAATAGTCATCTATCATTCCACCTACTGTTTGCATCTGAACTATGTTTTTATATAGAGCAACACCAAAATATCCATAGTATCCTATCATATAGATTACTGGACCTAGTAGTTTTCTTTTTACTATTAATATAAATGCTAAAAGTGTAAAGAATATTAATGCTATTTCTACGTTTGTATCTAATGGCTTTATCATAAATTCCATTCCCATCGTGTATGTGTATGTTGCTACTATTCTTAGCATCCAAAATATTACGTCTAGTGATACAATCATCCATGTACTAAATTTCTGCATCTTTTTGTTCCCCCTCAGTTTTCCTTTTGTTTATAGGGACAGTCTTTTCTGTTTAAAAGAACTGTCCCTATATTGTTAGTCTACAAAATCAAATTCATCTTTGAATTTTTCTTTAAACATTTCAAATACTTTGTTTAATGTTTCTTCGTCTTCTACACTTACATAAGATTCTTCATTTTCATTTTCTGTATCTTCTACTTGTAGTATTACGACTTCTCCTGGTTCTTCTCCGTGTTTGTCTTCTGCTGGTAGTAGTACAACATATTGTTCATTATCTAACTCTATTAAATCTAGGAATTCAAATCTTACTTCTTTTCCTTCCTCATCGTTTAATATTATCATGTTATCATCTAATTCCTCGTTTACATTGTTTGGTGTCTTTTCGTCACTCATATTATTCTCCTTTCAATACTTTACTTTATTTTGTTTTGTATTTCTACAAATAGTAAAATCACTTATTTTATACTATTATCTTTCAATTTTGTCAATATATTCAATTATTTTTATTTATTTTCATGTACGATTCTAAAATGTACACTGCTGAAATGGTATCTACTATATCACGTTTTTTATGCTTGTTGATGTTTAAAAAGTTCATTGTTTTGTGTGCTTCCACTGTTGTAAGTCTTTCATCAATTCTCACGATTTTAACTTTGTTGAATTTGCATTGTAGTTTGTGAATAAATTTTTCTGTTACTTCAGCTCTTTCTGTTTTAGTTCCATTCATGTTTATAGGCATCCCTATTGCTATTGTATCTATTTCATATTGATTTAATATTTCTTCTAATCTTTTTAATACGATTTTGTCATTGCCTTGATGATGTATCGTTTCCAACCCTTGAGCTGTATAACCTAACGGATCTGTAATTGCTAGTCCAACTCTTGCATCTCCATAATCTATTCCTAATGTTCTCATTTATTTTTCCAATCCTATATATGTTTTTACCATTTCTTCTAATAGTTCATCTCTTTCTATTTGTCTTATTAGGTTTCTTGCATTATTATGACTTGTTATATATGTTGGATCTCCTGAAAGAATGTAACCAACTATTTGGTTGATTGGGTTATAACCTTTTTCTGTTAATGCTTTGTAAACTTCTTTCAAAATTTCTCTTGTTCTTGCATTTTTTTCTTTTTCCACATTAAAGCTAACTGTCTCGTCTGTAACCATAAAAACCTCCTATAAATAATTTATATTGCTCTCTGTTGGATTTGCCATGTCTAGATATTCCTCTAGTCGTTTTGTAACTCCAACAAGTGCTGTTCCTTTGTAATATCTTGCTAAAGCAATGTTAATCTTTGGTGAAACTATTGTTTTTTCTCCTTTGTAGTCTTCTGCTGTTTCTATTTCTAAGGCTTCTACTTTTTCTTTAATTGTTTTCATGAAGTCGCCTACTGCTTCTTCTTCCACTCCAGAGAACACTATTGCAAATTTTGGTCCCATATATCTAACAAATAAATATTCTGGTGACAAATCTCCTTTTATGGCTTTGCATATTTGGTTTATTACTCTATCTCCAGTTTTTCTGCTATATGTTTCATTTATATCTACTAAGTTTATTATTTTATATAGGCATACAGTTGATGTTGTATACTGGTCTATTGTCTTTTTTCCATCCGCATATAGGAACTCTGCTGTTTTTAGTTCTGAGTATTTGTCGTCATTTACAATTCTCTCTATTATAGATTGGTTTTCAACAGTTTTTAATACTGATACTATGTTATTTTTAACAACTTCTAGAACAGTGGTATCTACATTGTCATATTCGTGTGGTAAATTTCCTTCTATTATCCAGTATCCAATATATACGTTATCTATATATAAAGGAAAGAACATGGCTGACTTTGCTCTTGCAAATTCCATCTTTTGATATGGAAGCTTTTCTCCTTCATTATTTACCGTTATATATTTTGAAATTCCAGTCTCTATACTGTCTTTGAATATTGGTTCTGATTGTAATGTTTTTAGAGCTGACCAATGTTTTTCTGCTACGTTTGTTGCTTTTATAACATATTCGGCACCATTGTAAACCACAATGGTGGAATATTTTATTTTATATTTTTCAATTAAAATGTCATTTATCTTTTTTAACTTTTCATCTACACTTGAGGTTTCGCTAATAGTATTTATAAAGTCTTGTAACACATTTAAATTTACTATTTGTTGATTTATATTGTTAAATGCTTGTATTTTTTTATGAATTGACATGTTGTATAAAACTAGTCCTACTATTATTGCTACTAGTAGTAGAATAACTCCTATTATTGTCGCTGACAAAAAGTATCACCTCATTTTTCGTTTTTTAAAAATTATTTCTCATTTTGTTTAATGTTTCGTTCATGCTACTGTTGAACGTTTGATTTTTCTTGTTATAATCATTATAGTTCTTGTCTTGAACTTTTCTTTGTCCCCCTGCTATTAGTGGATATACCATATCTCCTAATTTATTTAATGCTTCTAAGAACATTTTTGAATAGCCATTTAGTGAGATTTCGCAATCAACCATTCTTTCTAGATATTTTGCATATGTTTGTGTTTCAAATGGTATTGTTGTATATCTTACTTTGTCTTTATCAAATAGTGTGTTGATATATGTTGATGCAGGATCATTATAACAAGATATTCCTCCAATTATTAATTGGTCTGTTAGTTTTCTTAAGCTTAATGCTTTGTTTATTACTATTCTTAGTTTGTTTTGGTCTAGTATATTTCTATATTTTAGTTCATTTAAGAATAGTGTTAATGGTTGAATTGTTAGTATGTCATATGTTTGAACTAAATATAGTTCTTGTGCTTTTGCAAAGTAGTTGATGTTTGTATTAAAATCACAATCTAATAATATTAAAGAATGATTTTTTACTAATGTTTCTAAAATATTTCCATAATCGTCATATTCTGAATCATCGTCTTTTGCAACATTTGTGTAGACTGTAAGATTTTTGTCTACTTGAATTCCCTCTGCAACTCCTCTTCTTAGTCCTTCTATACATCTAAATGCTCTATCTCTTAGGCTGTCCTCGTTTAATGTATAAATGTAATAAGAGTTCTTGTTTTTTGTAAGGTCTAAAATTGCTGTATTTATTCCTTTACTTGATAATAATGCCGCTAAGTTGTTTACTAGGAATGAAGTTCCATTTTTTGATGTTCCCACAAATGCTACTATTTTTTTGTCGCCTGTTAATAATGTTGATAGTCTGTCATTATCTTGGTAAATTGAGTTTTGTTCAACAGCTGCTGGGACATTATTAATATAATTATTTTGTGGTCTTTGGAAGTTGTTTGTTTCTGGCCTAATTTGTTGACTTACTTGGTTGTTATTAACTTGTAAATCGTCTTCTTCGTTTTCCACTATTTTTGGAGGTTCTACAACTTCTTCGTCATCCTCATCAAATCCTGGCAATATTGTGGCTTTTTCTTGTTCTTCTTTGTTTGCCACGATTTCTTCATCTTCTTCATCTAATAAGCCTGGTAATATTCCAGTATTTTCTTCTGGTTGTTCTTTTTCTTCTTCAAATCCTGGTAGAGTAGTGGCTTCTTCTTTTTCATCCTCATTTTCATCAGACATATTGAACAAGTCTACTTCTTCTTGTTTCTCCTCTTGTGGTTCTTCTACTATTTTTTTAGGTCTGCCTCTACCTTTTTTTACTTTATTCTTTTCTTCTTCAAGCTCTTCAGGTGTTTTTTCTTTCTTAGGTCTGCCCCTGCCTTTTTTAACAGGTTCAGCTGTTTGTTCTTCTATGTCGTCTATCTTGTTAGCAACATCTACTGTTGCTAATCTCTTATCTAATTCCTCTTCTATGCTATTTTTGGTCTCATTTTTCATTTCCGGTTCAAGTCTAGGTAATGTTTCTTCTATTTGAGGTTCTATTATCTTTTCTACCTTAGGCTCTTGAATTTCTGGTTGCTGTGGAACTTCTGGTTTTGTATATGCTTTTCTTACATCTTGCATGTTTATTGTAGAAGGTATTACAACCGGTTTTGTAAGTCTTGATTTTTGAAGTTCTTTGTCTATTAAGTCTATTTTGTTTCCTCTTGAATTTGATATACTTTTTGTTGTATATTTGTTATTTTCTTGTCTTCTTTGTGCTGCTACTTGTCCTTTTACACTTCCTATCATTACTTGTTGATATTTAGGACTTCTCTCTTCTAAAACTGCTCTAACATTTAGAGGCAAGAATTTTGTAATAAGTTTTAATTGTGTATCAGTATACTGTTCTGCTATGTCATTAAAACTTTCTACATATTTTTCTTCGTCTTTTCCTAATTTTCTGTAATGTTTGATTATGTTTTGTATTTCTGTTTCACTAACACTGTCTGGGTCTACTAGTTGATAATCAACATCTTCTGCTTCAATTCTGTAATATGCTTTTGCTTCTTTTTTTGTACGAGGTTGTGCTATTAATTTACAAACATTTTCTATGCTTCTGTCTTGTCCTAATAACACGTTATATATTCCTATTCCAAATAGTTTAACCAGAATAGCACTACCTTTTTCTCGTCTATCTGCACCTATAAGGATAATAGGAATATCTCCTTCTCTGCTATTTGAAGCCTCGTCACTTATACTATCAAGTTTATCAAATAAGAAATTATCGATAACCTCATAGTTGTTATTTGCATATGGCTCTAAATCTTCTCCTATGACGATTCTGTCATAAGATTTATCTTTTTGTAATTCTTTTATTATCGCATTGAAAAAATATACATTTTTACATGAAATTATTTCTTTATACATCATTTGATATTTTTTTATGATGGCTGTCGAAACTTTTTCATTATTTACAGCGAATAAAACTTTCATTAGTTTAACCCCTCCAACCTTTTACTACTATTGCGAAAACAAGTGGTAATACTTGGCATATTACAACTAGTGTAATACTTGCAATCATTAGTCCAAAGCCTTTATCTCTTACGTCTAATTTTTTTAGTCCTATAATGTATTGATATATTGCAGCTATTATGATTGTTACAAATCCAAATGGTATACTATAAATTCTTACTTTATTTAGTAAAAATGCTGTTAATCCGTATGAATCTGATCCATATGCATTTCTATAATCTTCTAGAGTTTTTAACTCTTTGTCTTTAATTTCTATTAACTTGCCTGTTGCTGTTTGTTCTACTTCTCTAGTTTCATTTGCTGCATATACTGTTACGCTCGCGAACATACAAATAACTATAGATATAATTGCAATTATTTTCTTCATATAACTAACCCTTTCTATTTTTTCTATTAAATATCATTCATGTAATATTTTACACTAGAATGAAAAAAATAGCAAGGAAATACTTGCTATTTTTTAAATATTTTTAATATTTTTTATTATTTTATTGTTTTTTCACTATTTTAGGTCTTCTTTTATTTTTACAAGCGTATTTAATGCGTCTATCGGCGTTAATTCGTTTATATTTATTTTATCTAATTCGTGTGCAATTTCTGCTAATTTAAAATTGTACATATCAAGCTGTCCTGAAACTTGTTTGCTCAATTCTTTTTCTGCTTTTTTATTTGTTAACACATTTTTTCTTTCTATTGATTTTAGTATTTCATTTGCTCTTTGTGTTACAACCTTTGGAACTCCTGCAAGTCTTGCAACATGGACTCCATAGCTTTCGTCAGTTCCACCTGTAACTATTTTTCTTAAGAAGATTACATCTTCTCCCTTTTCTTTTACAGCAATTGAGTAATTTTTAACTCCTTCTAATTTATCTTCTAGTCCTGTTAGCTCGTGATAATGAGTTGCAAATAATGTTTTTGCACCACACTTTTCTTTATCTTCTATGTATTCTGCTACTGCCCAAGCTATTGAAAGTCCATCATATGTTGATGTGCCTCTTCCTATTTCATCAAGTATAACTAAGCTATTGCCTGTTGCTTCTTTCAAGATATTTGCAACTTCCATCATTTCTACCATAAAAGTACTCTGTCCCATGCTTAAGTCATCAGACGCTCCAACTCTTGTGAAAATCTTATCAACTATTCCTATATGAGCAGATGTCGCTGGCACAAAACTTCCAATTTGAGCCATTAGTGTTATTAAGGCTACTTGTCTCATATATGTTGATTTACCAGCCATATTGGGCCCTGTTATTATTGATAATCTGTTTTCATCTTTGTCCATATAAGTGTCATTAGCCACAAAGCTTCCTGCTGGGAGCATTTTTTCTATTACTGGATGTCTTCCATCTTTTATGTCTATAATTCCGCTATTATCAACTTGTGGCATGCAATAATTTAAGTCTTCTGCAACAGTTGCAAAAGATGTTAAAACGTCTAGTTTTGATATTACCATTGCAGATTTTTGTATTCTTTGTATTTGAGATTTTATTTGCTCTCTTATTTGCGTAAATAATTTATATTCTAACGATACTACCTTTTCTTCTGCTCCTAAGATTTTGCTTTCTAACTCTTTTAGCTCTTCTGTAATATATCTTTCTCCACCAGTTAGTGTTTGTTTTCTTATATATCTATCTGGAACTAATGATAAGTTTGACTTTGTAACTTCTATGTAGTATCCAAACACCTTATTATAGCCTATCTTTAAGCCTTTTATTCCTGTTTGTTCTTTTTCTGTTGCTTCTAGTTTTGCAAGCCAAGTTCTTCCGTCAGTCATTGCTGTTTTTAGTTCATCTATTTCTGGATCATATCCAAGTTTTATTATTCCACCTTCTGTTACGCTAATTGGTGGGTCTTCTATTATTGCATTTTCAATTAATGTATATATGTCCTCTAGTTCATCTAAATCTTGGTACAAATTTTGTAGCATATGTGATTTTGAATTCTCAATTAACTTTTTAATTTCTGGTAATTTCTTAGCAGATGCTTTTAATGAGTTTAAATCTCTTGCATTTGCACTTCCATACGATACTTTTCCAGCTAATCTTTCTATATCGTAAACTCCTTTTAAGCTAGATACAAGCTCTCCTCTCATCATTACATCTTCTTTTAATTCTTTTACTGCATCTAGTCTATTATTTACTTCAAATACATCTATCAAAGGATCTGAAATCCATCTTCTTAAGAGTCTTCCACCCATAGATGTTGCAGTCTTATCTAGCACCCATAAAAGAGTTCCTTTTTTTGATTTATCCCTCAATTTTTCTGTTAGTTCTAGATTTCTTCTCGCATTGATGTCTAATGCCATATATTTTGTTATCGTGTATATTATAATCTTGTTTATGTGTTCTAACTTTGTTTTCTGTGTATCTTCTATGTATTGTATAAGTCCGTTTATTGCAGATACAGCAAATAATCTTTGTTCTAGGTCTTTTAGTTTTTCTCCATTGTCACAAAGTATTTCATATTGATTATAAAGATTATCTATTTCTTCACTGAACTTTTCTTCTTCCTCTGTCGAAATATATACATCAAATCTTTCTTTTATTTTACTTATTTCTTCACTGCAATTATAAAGCATTTCATTTGCTATGATTTCAGATGGTACATATCTTGATATTTCATCAAGTAATCTTTCAAAATTATTTTCTTCCTTTATTTCTGATGCGTAAAAATCTCCTGTTGATATATCACATACAGCAATTCCAAAGAACACACCTTTTTGAAATATGCTCATTATATAATTATTTCTTTTTTCTTCTAAAAGATTCGTTTCTGTTACTGTTCCAGGTGTTACTATTCTTATTACATCTCTTTTTACTATCCCTTTTGCCTGTTTTGGATCTTCTAGTTGTTCACATATTGCAACTTTGTGTCCATTGCTAACAAGTCTTGATATATAGTTTTCTGCAGCATGATAAGGAATTCCACACATTGGAGCTCTTTGCTCTTGCCCACAATCTTTTCCTGTTAATGTTAATTCTAGTTCTCTCGAAACATTTATAGCATCATCAAAAAACATTTCATAGAAATCGCCTAATCTATAAAACAAAATACAGTCTTTATATTTTTCCTTTGTTTCAAGATAATGTTGCATCATTGGTGAATATTCTGCCATATTACTTTTCTCCTTTTAAATACCACATATGTTCTGATACGATTTTTAGGTCTATTATTTTTCCTATCAAGTCTTCTGTTCCTTCAAAATTAACAACCTTATTAGTAGAAGTTCTTCCTGTAAGCATATTTTCGTTTGTCTTGCTTTTTCCTTCTACTAAAACCTTTTGCATTGTTCCAACATATTTTTCATTATTTTTTTGTACTTGACTTTCTACTAATTTCTTTAGTCTATCAAATCTTTTATGTTTAATCTCTTCCGGAATTTGATCTTCCATTTTATCTGCTGGAGTTCCAACTCTTCTCGAATATATAAACATATAAACTTGCTCAAAACAAATTTTATCTACTACATCAAGAGTATCCTCAAAATCTTCTTCTGTTTCTCCTGGGAACCCAACTATTATATCTGTTGAGAATACTATTTCTGGTATTTCTTTTTTTATTTTTTGTGCCAATTCTAAATATTGTTCTTTTGTATATTTTCTATTCATCTTTTTTAGAACATTAGTACTTCCTGATTGAAGTGGTAAATGTATTATTTTGCACACTTTATCACAAGTTTTTATTGCTTCTATTACATCGTCTGTAAAATCCTTTGGATGAGGCGAAACAAATCTTATTCTTTCTATTCCTTCTATTTTATTTATCTCTTTCAAAAGTTTAGCAAAAGAATTTATTTCTCCTACATCTTCGCCTCTTTCTCTTTCGACTCTCATATACGAGTTAACATTTTGTCCAAGCAAAGTAATTTCTTTGTATCCCTCTTTTGCCAAACATTTTACCTCTGCTATGATATCTTCTGCTTTCCTGCTTCTTTCTCTTCCTCTTACATATGGAACTATGCAATATGTACAGAAATTATTGCAACCATTCATAATTAAGACAGAAGCTTTTATATTATCTTCTCTTTTTATCGGCAATCCTTCTATTACTTCTCCATCTATATCTAGTATATCTTCTATTCTTCCTTTATTTTGTATAACTTCATATACATCTTTTGGGAATGTATGTAATGTATGCGTTCCAAACACTATATCAAAAAATGGATAGCTCTTTTTTAGCTTTTCTACAATGTGTTTTTCTTGCATCATACAACCGCCAATGGCAATTATTGTACCATTGGCTTCTTTATACTTTTTTACTTCTCCTAGTTTGCCAAACAATTTGTCTTCAGCATTTTCTCTAACACAACAAGTATTAAATATTATTAAATTTGCTTGAGAAATATCATCTGTTTTGGTATATCCCATCTGTTCCGCCATCCCCGCGATTTTCTCAGAATCGTTTTCATTTAGCTGGCATCCCATTGTTAAGATTGAATATTTTAAATTTTTCCCCGCATTTATTTTATTCACTTTTTCAGTGTAATTTTGTTCTTGCTCTTTTTGCATAATATGCTTACCTTCCATTTTCGTTCATTTTCTAACATTATATTACATTTTGTCCAAATTTTCAACAAAAAAATCTAAGTATTTCTTAAAAATCATAAGAAAAACACAGGCATCACCAGTGCCTGTGTTTTTTCGTAATCCTTTGGATTACATTCCAACTTTTAAAGGTTGTGTTCTATGAAATCTCCACTATAATACATTATACTATATCTATAAAAATATGCAATACTTTTTAGTAAAATTTAATCATAATCGTTCGACAAATTTCGTTTTTTTGTTGCAAAATTAAAAAGAATAAACACATATGTTTACTCCTTCTAATATATTTAAATTATTGAATTCCATATTTCTTTTTGAATTTGTCTGCTCTACCACCTGTTGTTTCTCTTTTTAAGTTACCTGTCCAGAATGGATGACATTTTGAGCAAACATCAACTTTCATATCTTTTTTTGTTGATCCTGCTTTTATAACATTTCCACATGCACATGTGATTGTTGTTTCTGCATAATTTGGATGTATTCCTTCTTTCACTGTTAATTCACCTCTCCCTTTTTTTATAAAACTACCATCCACTATAATAACATAATCTTATTATATTTTCAAGAGTTAATTATATTTTTATTTATTTTGTTCAATATTACTAATTTCATTTGCTTGTTGCATGTATTCTATAGAACTTTCTACCTCTTGTTTCAGAGAATATTTTTTTACTATTTTGTTTACAATGTTAAATAAGCAAGCGATTATTAATATTGCCATTAATAATTTTTTCCAAATCTTAGCCATTTTTTTCTCCTAATAATTTTTACTATATTCTATTATAGTTAATTTTCCGCTTTTTGTCAACTAAAAATTGTTCTTTTTACTGTTTTTGGTGTTATTTTTTTATGTTTTCTATTGTTATTCTTCCAGTTTTGTCTTTTATTTTTTCTGATCTATATGTTAGTATTTTGTACTCTGCTTTACCGTCAAATCTAAATATTAAAGTTTTGGTAAAGTCATTTTCTTTCATTGGATGTTTCTCTTCTATTATCAAAGTACCCTTAGTTTCTTTTAATGTTTCAAATGTTGTGATAAATCCAATTCCTGTTCCACCTTCTTCTTTATGTGTTGTCGCTGGTTCCAATCCTAACTTTAATAATGTCTTTGGTTCGAATTCTATTCCTGTGTCTGATATTCGTAGTTCATATATTTTGTCTTTTTCTTCTATCACAGTAACAATACTTCTAAATTTGTTTTGACTATGGTTCACAGCTATTATTGCATCTCTTATGTGATCACCTATCAATGTTACTAATTTCTCTTGTGGTATTATTTTATTTACAAGATGTCTGATGTTTCCATTTATTTGTAGCTTAAAGTCTATGTTATTTTTTATACACTCACTTTGCATATACTTAAACATATCATCTATTTCTTCAATTTCTGTTGTTGGCAGTTTTTCTATGTGTTTGATTTCTTCTAGTTTATTAGAATATTCTTTTGATAAATTATTTATTTGGTCTATGACAGATATTTCGTTAGCCATCTCTGTGTTCATGTTAGACAATAGATTGTCTACTTTTAGTTGCATTGCTTTTTGTCTGTTATAAAATTCATGATTTAATTTGCTTATTTCAAATTTTTCTTTTGAAAGTTCTTCTATTTTATTGTCTTTGTCTTTTATTTCTTTTTCATATTCTTGTATATTTTTCTCTAGTTGTTTTTGTTTGTAGTATACTGTTAGTGTTTTTTGAATCATTATTATCATGATGACTACTAATACTATGAATGGAAATAATATTTGTTTTACTATTGCTCCGTTTCCTGTTCCGTTTCCAAACAGACAATACGCAAACATTATTACTGCACTAATGTTCATCATTATAATGTCTAAGTACTCTCCGTTTGCTTTGTTTTGCAAAAAGGGGAATCCGTTTTTGAATCTTCTAATTTTGAAAAACAAGTATAATATTAAAAATTCAATTATTAATGTAGTAATTAAATTTATTATTACATTTAGTTCTTTAAATATTGCTATAACACCTATGTTTACTATCACAGCTATAACTAGCGCCATGTATACTATGGCATTTGCGATCAAGTTTGCTATCATAACAGTATATTTTTTATTCTTTATCGAGCATTTCAATATTATTGTTTGCAATAGATACATTATAATAATCGGCAAAATGTTATCAGAATAAATTCTAGTTATTGTGTATATTCCAGATATTCCAATACTTGACAATATAATAGTTATCCAATTTTTATGTTTTTCATTGATTATTTTGTAAAAAGCCATGTATGTATAAATATTTATGACAAATGACTTTAATATAAAAACAACGTAATCTTCTTTCATATTCTTATCAACTTTCTTTTTATTTTTTTATATTATATAGCAAAAATAAAGTACAATCAATACATTGGTTGTACTTTACTCTATTGAATTTTTATTCTTTACGCACCTAATATACGTTCAATTAGTTTCCATATTTCTTCCCAACTCATGTGCACTCACCACCAATCTTTTTTATTTTTTACAAATAAAAAATACCACTTATACGCCCTTGTATAAGTGATATTTGGTAGTGTAGTTTTGTTTAATTTTGTGGTTTTTTGTTGGATTTTGTGATTTTTTATAATGTCTTTCTTATTTTTTCTACATAATAATATATAAATCCAGTAGGTGTTGGTATTCCTGTTTCATGATTTATCTTTGCAGTATAATGTTCTGATAAATCTTCTATTGACGATATTCTCCATGCATAAATTATTGCATTTTGCATTGCTCTACTTATTGTACTATCTGGTTTCTTGTATTTTGCTGTTAAGTATTGAGTAATTGAGATTTTGCTATCTTTGCTTTCGCTTGTTAATAAGTATAATATCGCATCATGCAAATATTTTCTTCCTTGTAGATGTGGACTTACTCCTATTATGTCTAACTCTTTATCAACTTTGTCAGAAATCATTTTTAATTCTTCTTCGTCATCATTCTCATTGCTTACTGGTATTTCTCTTTCTTTATTTTTATATTCTCTCAATAACAATAATGTATTTATCACTTTCTCTATCGAGTAGTTTTCTTGCTTTTTGTAAAATATAAAATCCACTTTGCTTTCATGTAGATAGTCATATACTGAATCTGAAAATACATTTGTTGTTACTACAATTTTAGGTTTTCTTTCTAATTTCAAATTTTGAAGTCCTTTCAAAAAGTCAAACCCGCTTCCTTGCCCTTCATTTAATTCTAAATCTAAAATTATTCCTTCTGGCGAATGTCTTTTATATAGTTTTAACCCTTCTTCTGCAGAATTTGTGATTGCTACGAATTCAATTTCATCACTCTTATTCGCAAATTCTACAAACTTATTACATTCGTTTTTGTCATCTTCTATTAATAATAGTTTCATTGGTACTTTGCTCATTTTTTCTGCACTCCTTTATTCTCATTTTTTCATATTTTATCACATTTTATCATGGATTTCCATATTTTTGTAGTCTGTTTTATCATTTCTTGTCGAATTTTGTAGTTTATTATATGTATTAATAATTACTTTATAAAGAAAGGATTGATTTGTTTATGTTAAAAAAGGAAATAGGTTTAAGAATTAAGTATATTCGTGAAACTATGGGGTATACTAAAGAAAAGCTTGCTAAGATGCTTGGAGTATCTGGTCAGTATTTAGGAATGGTTGAACATGGAAAAGGTTGTCTTTCAATAGACAAGATAGGAAAACTTTGTCAGATAACTAATCTCTCTGCTGACTATATCTTATTTGGTAAGGATTACTCTTTACCCGCTTCTGCACAAAAAGCTTTAGACGAATATAGTGAAGAACAAATTATATCAGGTTGTGAGACTCTTGAAAAATTGGCTCTTTTTATCAAAAATTTATAAAATTCCTTTAAAATAAAAAGCATTATGGCTTTTTATTTTTGTATATTTTTCTTATTTCTGCTAACACTATTTTTAGAGGTGTAAATGATGAGTACTAATAAGAAAAGTTATTCTTATATTTTTATAATTGTTTTAATTATTATAATTGGAGTAGTTTTATTTTTTATTTTTAGAAATAATGGAGAAACTGATAACAATTCTATGAATAATGAAGCTAAACTTGCTCTTGATTCTAATGTTTTAGGAAATAATGATAAAACCAACGAAATTGCTAATAAAATTGAAAACGCGGTTTCTACCCCAAAAGAAGAAGAGCTTTCTTCTTTTTCTACTGATTTAGGATCAAGTCCAGAAGGTAGACTTACTAATATTAGAATTACTTGCTCCAAGCTAAATGGTTGTACTGTTGCAAAAGGAGAAACTTTTTCATTCTGTGGAACTATCGGTCCTTCAACCGCAGAAGATGGATATAAAGAAGCTAGCGTCTTTGTAAATGGTGAAACGGTTCAAGCTCTTGGAGGTGGTAACTGTCAAGTTAGTAGCACTTTGTATAATGCAGTTTTGGCAGTTCCTGATTTAGAAGTAAAGGAAAGACATGCTCATGGAAAAAAAGTATCTTATGTTCCTGAAGGAAAGGATGCCGCTGTTTCTTATGGTTCTGTTGATTTAAAGTTCAAAAATAATACTGCAAATGATATCAAAATGTATTTTAGTACAGATGATAAAACTGTTACTGTTAAAATTGTAAAATTGGTTTAATTTGCATATTTTTCTCTTATATGAATATTATTTATTAATATTTCATTAGGAGGATTTTTTATGCATTCTTTTCATAAAAAAAGTTTAATAGTTATTTCTCTTTGCATTATTTTATTACTTAGTAATTGTTTTATATATGTTCAGTTTGCTGTTGAAAATACGCAATATGTCTGGTGCAATCAGTCAAAGCCTGTCGAGTCAAAAGAAACAAGTGCTGGCTTAATTTCGGATTCTGCGACAGTTACTGATAATCCTTTAAATTTAGATTGTGAATCCGCTTGTCTTATTGAACAATCTTCCGGATTGATTATATATGACCATAATATGCATGAAAAGCTACGTCCTGCAAGTGTTACAAAAATAATGAGTCTTCTTTTAATCATGGAAGCACTCGATAGTGGTAGGATTAGTTTAACAGATACAGTTCCTTGTACAGAAGATGCCGCTGCAATGGGTGGCTCGCAAATTTGGCTTGATGTTCGTGAGACTTTAACTGTTGATGAGATGTTAAAAGCTATTTGTATTGTGTCTGCAAATGATTGTGTTGTTGCCATGGCAAATTATCTAGAAGGAAGTCAAGAAGCCTTTGTTGCTAAGATGAATGAAAAAGCTCAAGCACTTGGTATGAATGATACCACTTTTAAAAACTGTCATGGAATCGATGAAGATGGTCATTTAACTTCTGCTTATGACATTGCAATCATGTCCAGAGAACTTTTAGAAAATCATCCTTCTATTACAAAATATACGACAATTTGGATGGATTCTCTTAGAGATGGAAAGTCTAGCCTAGTTAATACAAATAAACTTGTTCGTAACTATAATGGATGCACAGGTTTAAAGACTGGTTCAACTTCTCTCGCCTTATATAATTTGTCAGCTTCTGCAACCAGAAACGGCTTATCTCTAATTAGTGTAGTTTTAAAGGCTCCTAATCCTAAAACAAGATTTGCAAGTGCTCAAAAGCTTTTAGACTATGGTTTTAATAATTATTCTGTTACTGAGTTTGGAAAGCAAGGTGATGTTGTTAGAGAATTAAAAGTCAATAAAGGTTCTTCAAATAGTGTAAATGCAGTTTTAGAAAATGACGCAAAAGTTCTTGTTTCTAAGTCTAACAAAGGAGAAATATCTCAGGAAGTTACTCTAGACGAGAGTGTTAATGCTCCGATTTTAAAAGGTCAAAAGCTAGGCGAAGTTTCTTATAGTATTAATGGAAGTATTGTATCTACTGTTAATATTATTGCTGACAAAGAAGTCGGAAAGTTGAATTTTGCTAGTATCACAAAATCCACATTTGCTAAGTGGTTTAATCTTTTTAGAGTTTAAATATAAGACATCTGTTTAGTCAGATGTCTTATTTTAAATATATCTCTAAAAATTTGCAATTTGCATATTCTTTATTGTTTTTTACTATATCTAGGAGTTCGTCTACCATTTCTTTTGTTATTTTACTATTGTGCTTTTCATAAAACTTTTTCAATGGCTTTTGTAAATCCATCATAACTTTAGTCGCTTTATTTACATTTTGCTCTTTTAATAATCGATTCATTTTTTCCATTTCTGAGTTATATATCACTTGTCCTATATCGGTTTCTTTTATTTGTTCTAGTGTATTTTCCTCTGTGATTTCATCTATTTTTAAGTGTCTTTCTGGTATTTTTCTTCCTAATACTTCTTCAAACTCTTTGTCTGTAATTTCTTGTATTTCTGCATTATAATACTTGTCTGAGTACTTTGCTTTTATATCTGCATCTTGTGATTTTATTGTTATTCTATCCTTTAAAACTATATCCTCACTAGATTTTCCCACTTGTATTTCATATGTGCCTTCTTCTATTGCCCATTTTCTTGATTCAGTATTGTAATATTCAAAACTATCTTTTGCCAATTCTATTTTTATAATTTTTTCTTCTCCAGGCTTTAATTCCACCTTTTTAAATTCTTTTAGTTCTCTTAAAGGTTTATAGATTTTAGGATTTGATTGTGATACATATATTTGTGCAATCTCTTTTCCTTTTACTGTTCCTATGTTTTTAATTTTGAATAGAATTTTTACCTTATAATTTTCCTGTTCTATTTTTAGGTCCGAATATTTAAATTGAGTATAACTTAGTCCATATCCAAATGGGAAAAGGACCTTTTTCTTTGCTGTATTGTAATATCTATATCCTACATATATAGTTTCTTTATATTCTACTGTTAGCTCTGTTCCTGGATAGTTGTTATAGCATGGGGTATCTTCTAGTTTTATTGGATACGTTTCTGCCAATTTCCCACTAGGATTTACTTTTCCTATTACGCAATTTATCATTGCACTTGCCCCTGCTTCTCCACCTAAGTAGCCTGTTATTATTGCTTTTGCTTTGTCTTGCCATCGCATTTCGATTGGTGCGCCATTTGATAATATAATTATTATATTTTGGTTTACTTTGCTTATCTCTTCTATCAAGTTTATCTGATTTGTTGGTATTTGTAGCGTTTCTCTGTCTACTCCTTCTGATTCATAGTTTTCTGTAAGTCCTACAAATATCAATACTTTGTCATGTCTTTTTGCTACATTAACCGCTTCTTTCAATAGTTGTCCATCATTGCCAGATTCAACTCTCTCATATCCTTGTGCATACTCAAATTCTATATTATTTTTTCTTAAACATTCTAGTGCGTTTTCTACATTATATGGATTTATGGTAGAACTTCCTGCCCCCTGATATCTAGGCTCTTTTGCCATATCTCCGATTACTGCTATTTTTGATTTTTGGATTGGTAATATGTTATCTTTGTTTTTTAATAATACTACTGATTCTTCTGCTATTTTTAAAGCAATCTCATGATGCTTTTTTTGATTATAAGAATATTCTTGAGTTTTATCATATGTTTTTTGAGCTGTTTGAATAATTCTTTCAACTATTTTGTCTAATTCTTTTTCGCTTATTATATTTGCTTTCACTGCTTTGATTATTTCTTCTTTGCCGTTTCCTCTACCACCTGGCATCTCTAAATCATTAGTTGCCTTAATTCCTTCTACTCTATTATTTTCTGCTCCCCAATCCGAAATTACTATTCCATTATATTTCCATTCTTTTCTTAGTATTTCTTTTAGCAAGTGTTTGTTTTCTGTACAATATTCTCCATTAACTTTATTGTATGCACTCATAACTGCCCATGGTTTTGATTTTTTGATAATCATTTGAAATGCTTTTAAATAGATTTCTCTTAACGTTCTTTCATCTATAATTGCATCAATAGTTCTTCTTCTGTTTTCTTGATTATTTACTGCAAAATGTTTTACACATGCTCCAACGTTTTGACTTTGCATCCCTTTTACATATTCACTACCAAGTATTCCTGTTAAAAATGGATCTTCTGATATATATTCGAAGTTTCTGCCACACAGCGGACTTCTTTTTATATTTATTGCTGGTCCTAACACTATATTGACTTTCTCTTTTTTGGCTTCTTCTGCTAAAGCTTTGCCTAAAAGATATGCCATTTTTCTATTCCAGCTGTTTCCTAAAGTTGCTAGTGTTGGAAAGCATGTCGCCTTTTCGCTCTCATTTATCCCTAAATTATCTTGCTTATCTTTTTGTACCCTTAATCCATTTGGTCCGTCTGACATCGTTATTTTAGGAATATTATATTTTTTTATTTCTTTACTATTCCAGTAGTCTTCTCCCACACAAAGTGACGCTTTTTCTTCTAATGTCATATTTTTTATATCCACAACTTTTTTCTCCATCATAAATTTTTCTTATTTATATCACATTATTCTCATATATTCAAGAATAATGCTTGACTTTTCTTAAATCCCGCCTTATAATAGTTAAGGTTAACTGTAACTTTTAGAAAAAGCAAGACTTCACGGAGGTCTTGTGCGTTTTTGAAAGAGGAGGTTAGTTCAAATGAAATTCTCGATCATCCTGCCTTGTTTCAACAGTAAGTCGTACATCAACAAGTGTGTTGATAGCATTCTCTCTCAGTCCTTCTCGGATTATGAGTTGATTGTTATTGACGATGGTTCTACTGACGGAACTTCTCAGATTTTGGACGAATACGCATCGACCTATCCTCACATTCATGTCCACCATTTTAGCAATGCTGGTGTTTCTATCGCTCGGAAGCGTGGCATCTCCCTTGCTACTGGTGAGTACTCTATCTTTGTAGACTCTGACGACACCATTGAACCTAATCATCTGGAGAATCTCAATGCGGGTATCATTAAGCACAACCATCCTGATATCATTCGGTGTCAGGTCAATCTGATTAATGACTCTCCTCACAAAGATTCTCAGCGGTACAATTTCACGTCGGGTATTGACATTCTTAATTCTGGAATCGACTCTCTGAAAATGTGGTCCATTCCCGGTAAGAAGTATGCAGTTTACTGGCTCTTTGCTTTTAAGACCAGTATTTTCTCGAAGGTTACGTTTCATCGTACCTTGAGATGTTACGAAGATGTGGCACTGATTCCCATTCTGATTGCCAGCTCTCCTCGCGTCGTTACTATTAATCATGCTGGTTATAACTATCTTTGCAATAACTCTGATAGTTTGACCAATACTATTAGTCTCGAGGCTGAGTGTCAGCGAGCTGACGCTTTCTATGAGGCCTGTCAGTTTGCCATCGAAAATTTTTCTAATCTTGAGCAGGTGTCGGAGGCCGATATTTCCTTCTTTGTTGACGACTACAATCGTCGACTCTTGAACAAATACGAGTCTCTGCCTGAGGTTCTGAAACCTCAGTTTATTCACTGGTTCAAGTAATTAAACGCAAATTCCCTATTTCTTAATTAGAAATAGGGAATTATTTTTATAAAAAAAGACATATATAAAAATATATATGCTTTTCTATATTTATTTTAATCTAAATTTATGACTTATTTTATAATAATATGGTTTAATATCTGTTAATATATCTTTTACCCATATAATGTTTCCGTCATTATCTTTATATTTTATGTTTGGAAATGTTCTTAACATTTTTTCGTCCGTAAATATTGTGTTTGACAATTTTTGTACAAATTTGTTTTCTAAAACTTCCTGACTTACCATGAGATTTTTGTCTTCTACAAGATTTAAGTCATATTTTTTTGTAAATCTTGTATAAAATACTTGAAGTCCAAAAGCTGTTATTAGCAAATCTAAAATTAATAATATTGTTCCACCTATTGTTAGTACACTAAATAGTTTTTTAGGAATTTTGTCTATAAATTTTTCTATATATGGATTTATTAACCTCATTAATACTAGTGCTAATATTCCCCAGAATATTGTAAATAACAAACATATTCTGCCATTTATATCAAATGGCATGTTTGAATAATCCCACCATTTAATATGAAATACTATTTCTCCTAGCCAGCTTATCACATATTCTACTATTGAGCCTTCTATTGCTCCTGCTAAGAATAATGTCCAGTTTTTCTTTTTAAATTTTTGAAGTCCTGGTATCATTACTGCCGCACCAAGTCCATATATACAGCAGAATGGCCCGTACAAACAGCTTTGTCTGCTCTCAATTACTCCTTTTGTAAGTATTCCGAATATAGTTTCTATTATAAATCCTAGAAAGCTATATATTATAAAGTAAGCTAGTATTCTTTTAAATGTAATTTTTACGACTGGATCTTCTATTACTATTTTGCTTTGTATTTTTTCTTTTATTTTTTCTTCTAGTTTTATTTCATCTATCATATTCTTTCTCCAATTTAATATCCAAAATATGCATTTACTAAATACAAATCATATCTAGCTCTTGCCAAGGCAGTTAGATAATATTTTTGTAGGTTTACTCCATTTAAGTTTGTAATATTTACTTCATCTCCATTTAAGTCTGTTATATTTCCATATGATTCTCCATATTCGTCATGGTCTCTTCCGAATTTGTCAATTACTTTTCCTGCTATAATGTCATCTGTTGAGTATGCATCTGATGCTGCAACTATACAGTCATAGCATGCTTCATATGGTTGAGGATAGAAATAAGCATATTTTCCTTCGTTTATGTTTACTTCATTACTCTCTAATATTTGAGCAAGAGCATTTACATCTTCTCCTGTTAGAGATATAGCTTTTCGCTTAAAATCTATTGTTGAATATGCTCCCTCTAATGTCATTCTTCCATAATTTAAAGCTGTAATTAAAGCTTTACATCCTGGCTTATGATATTCCATTTTTCCTTCATCATCTTTTGATAATATATATATTGCATCATTTGATACTGTTTCTTTGTTTGCATTGTTTGAAACAACACAGTAATTATTATATATTTTTCCTCCTATTGGGAATCCTTGTAAAAATACCAATTCACATATGTTGTTTTCAATGTTGTCCCAATCTCCTTCTGTTAATTCTGGCATCGAGAATTCATATCCTGCTGACGAATGATCTGTATATGTTTTCATAGCTTGAATTAGATTAGTCTCTATTGAATATCTTATTACATTTCTTCTTTGTTCATTAAATGGTGAACTTGAAAGTAATGGATTGTTCTGTGTTCCTCTTGTATCAAATATTCTAGCATTATCTAATTGTGTTGCAAATCTCTCTGGTATTTTATATCCTTCTGCATCACATGCCCATTGTTGAGTTACATTTTTTAAATTTTCATTTACCCATATTGTGAATTCAGCTGCTTCTTGATAAAATTTCTTTGCACTTTCTGAACTTAGTTGCTTTGTTGTTGCATCATAGTAAATGTTTAATGCATTTACTGTTTCTGATGAACTTATATAATCTTTTCTGTATTGAGAACTATATTTAAAATATTTTCTACTTTCGTTTGTAGGATTTTTTTCTAAATATATTTTTTGGTTATTATATACCACATATTGGTATCTTCCTTGATATTTTGCTTGGTTGATTGTTTCTGCACTTGCATCATCATCTAATGTTACTAAGTTTTCTTCTAGCACTTCACTTAAATTAACGTAATCAGCTATTCTTGCTGGGTCTTGAGCTATTTGCTCTGCCTCATCATATGATATTAAATGTCCTGTTTTTGTAACATAATTTCCTTCTACTGTGCCTATAATTGTTATGGTATTATCAAGTGTATAATTTACCACAAAATCATTGTGTCTACTATTTATATCAATATATCTGCATGAGTATGATGTAAATGGTTTTAGCCCGTATTTAAAAGCTTGTAATTCTGTGTCATAGTAATTTGTGTATATATGGTAGCCATCATACAAAGTGAACACAATAGCTGGTGTGTATTCTTTTAGTTCCTCTTTTGTATACCCCTTTACTTCTAGGTTTGTTGCAAGAGAAGAATAGAATACGTTAATAGATGCTTCTATGTCTCTTATTTTCGAGTTTGCTATATCTGAAAACTCGTTGTTTTGAGTGTTTATTTGAAACGCTCTAATAGAGTCATGTGCAGCATTTACTAAATTTGCATCATATATGGTTTGTGTTTTTATTGTTTCCAAATGTGAGCTTACATAATTTGATAATACTAACGATATTGGAAGTATTATTATTATAAAAATTATCGCTATGTGTTGTAATTTCATATGTTTACCTTTCTATAAAAAAACAGCTCTTGGACTTTGCTACATATTACAGTCCATAAGCTGTTACATTATACATTATTAGTTTTTACCATTTACAGTAACAATTCCTGCATATTGTACAGCAATTTGATACGTGTCATTTCCTGCAATTCTATAAAAGAAGTTTCTTAATGTCTGTGCTATTGTTGTATTTGTATTTTTAACAGTTACAGAGACTCTATCTCCTTCTTTTAACGTTATTTTATGTTTTTTATTGTCTTTTAAAACGCTTTCTAATTGACTTGTGTATAGGTTATAATAAATGTTTTCACCTATTTTAGTTGTTTCTGCTTGTGTTGTTTTTACTCCTATATTTTCATCCATTATTTGTACCATTAACTCTACATCAAAAGCATTTCCTGTTGATGTAATTGTTTGAATGTACTTATCATAATCGTCTAATGTTAATTCTCCAGTTGTTCTAACTTTATCTACAAAATCAGTAGTAGCTGTTTGTACTGTTAATTGTGAGATGTTATCTGATTTTTCAGATACAGACATCAAAGGGAAAACAAACATTAGCATTGCTGCTAAAAATATAGCTATAATTGTTACAAAACTATCTCCCATTTTCTTTGTTTCCTTTCTTTTTTATAGTATTTGCTGTTTAAAATCATTTGTTACTAATTTATCATCACATAGGTGATTACTTTTTTAGTAGTAGTCTTATTTCCTCTGATACCCGAGTTTTCGTCATCTTCTGCTTTTACAGTTACAACTTCTCCAACCATTTCAACAAATTTAGCCTGGTTAAATCTTTTTGCAAATCCTATTGAAGTGTAATCCATATTTTCATATATTTCTCCTGCTAGAATCGCATCCAGATTCTTTTTGACCTCTGATATTGCTCCAGTCCAAGGTTCTCTTCTAGATTGTTCTTCTTTTAAATCAAAAGAGCAAATGCTTGTACTTGTACCAGTATCATCAAAATCGTTTTTATACCCAGTGCTCCATAGTTCTGGATCTGTTTGGGTTTTGTATATTTCTATTGGTCTTCCTATTGAAACGTTAGTTATTTTTCCATCTGAGTCATAAGAAGCAGTTCCTGACCTAAATGTAATTTTTATGTCTTCTTTACTATATCGATAGAGAGTAGGGATTACTGTTTCCATCCCTACTATTCTATTTCCTAAATTATCTACTTCTATCCCATTAGACTCTGCATAAGAATAATATTCTGTTGGGTCTGTTAGATGTAGCATTAAGTCTGATGTTTGTCTAGCTTGTGAAAAGATATACATTGTTAAGCTTAATGCTAATACTAATAGTATAACAGCAAATGCTAACATTGAAGCTTCTACTGCATTTTCCATAATTTACTTTTCCTTATAGTTTATTATTGTTTTACTATGTAAGCAACTGTTATATATCCTGATTTATTGTATCCGAAAGATACTTTGTATGTTAGTCCTGTTTTATATGATGCTACTGAATAATCTTTAACTTTATTTGTTGTCCAATTAGCATCATCAGGATCTCTTGTTGCATCTCCTGCTGCATCTTCGATTAATATCAATCTAGATGTATCATCTTGATTTACTCTGTTATGATTGATTATTGCACCAACTAATTGTCTTACATCTGTTCCTGTTCTAACTCCTTCATAGCTTATAAATTCAGAATTATATGCTTGTGCTTTTTGTGGATCTAGGTTTGTTCCTTGTGCTGCTCCTGATGCTTGTTGGTATATATACATACCTAACGCGATAATTAAAATTGATAATATTATAGCTCCTGCTATAATTAATGCTTTACTTGCATTCTCCATAAATAAATCCTCCTTTAGTTTTTATGTTTAATATATTTTTTAATTTTTATATTTCTTTATGAAATATAAAATATTAATAACTTATTTATATTTGTTCAAAATACATGTATTTAACATTGTTTGTATTTTGATGATATTCTATTTTTGTGCATTTAAAGCTTGTTGCTCCAAAAAGTATTAAAAATTTTTGTTCTCCTGATTTTTCTATTGCTTCCATTTTTATTATTTGTTCTTGCTCTTTGAATTTAATTTCTATTATTATCGAGTTTTTATTATTATCTATATAATGTCCTTTTTCGTCTTTATCTACTGCATTTTTTTCATTGCTGTCTATTGCTTTATTTATAATAGATATTACATCTGTTCCTAAAACTTCTTGGTTATAAAAGCTTTGATATGCCCTATTATTCTGACTGCTTTCTTTTTCTGCTCTTTTTATGTTATAAAAGCTATATGTAATAATTGCTATTACTACCAGAAAAATAGCTACTATAAATATAATATTTCTCTTCATATCTGCCTTTCTTAAAATAATTATATCATTATGTTTTTTATTATGCAATCATTATTTGACATATTTTTTAATATTTTATACTGGTTTAAATATCACTTTTTTTACTCTTTTAGTATATTGATCTATTAGAACACTACAACTATAATCTTTTACTTGATAGGTTCCATCTTGCATTGTTCCAATTTCACTTTTCATAAATTTTATATAATCATCTGTTGATAATGTTTCAAAGTTACGCTCTCCATTAATAGCTGATGTATCAATAGATATATAGAATGTTCCTTCCTTCTCTTTTTCTTCAAGACTATCCGTTCCAAAGTCATAACTTTGATTGTTTTGTTGTGCAAGATTTGCCAAGCTCACTATCTCACTTGCTTTGCAAGTATTTTGCCAATTTCCATTTTCATCTTTATAGCTCTCATATTGGGTAAACTTGGTATTAAATTCAGTAATGTTTTTTTCTTCAAGCCTTGCTTGTATTAGAGAACTATAATCCCCAAAAACAGTGTATAAATATGCAATCAATGACAATATTAGAATTCCTACTAAAACTGAAGCTGCCATTAATAATGCTTTACTTGCATTTTCCACTTTTATAGTCCTCCTTGCTTTTATTTATCTTTGAACATTATTTTTATAATTCTACCATTTCCAGAATCATATTCTGTTACGTCGTCATATTTAAATGTCTTTCTTGCAAAATCAGTTTGTTCTTCCACATATTTTTTATAAGTTGTTCTGTTTGTTTTTAATTTGGTATATTCCGATTCAGAGAAATCTGATCTTGCTTTTACTGTCTTTTCAGTTTCTTTATCACTTAACTTAGACCAGTACGAAATGCTTTTTCCAAATACAGTAATGTCTGCTTCTTTTATCTTTTTTACTAGTTTTTTATATTGTTGGTCAAGACTTGTAGCAGAATATGTTCCTGCTACAAGGTATTGCCCATTAAGCACTCCTGTACTTATTTTTACTTCTAACTCTATTTCTTGATAACCATCTACAGCTTTTCTTTCATTATAGTTTATTACTTCATTTGCTAGTGAAAGTATTTCACTTCCATAAACAGTATCTTTAGCATATGACTCAAAATTTATATTAAATTTCGATAATTGGCTTGCTTTTTCATTTTTCTGCTCAATATTTTTTTGCTCTCTTATTTGATTATAACCAAATACTAGAAGTGATAATATAAGAACTCCAATTAATACACTGGCAGCTATTTCTAAAGCTTTTGTCATATTTTCCATAGTTCATATTCCTTTCTAATATTGATTTTTCATTGCTGTCATAGTATTGAATGATGATGTCATACTTGTTAATCCTATAAATACTAGTGGAATAATTAGATATCCTACAAATAGTCCAACCATTGGCGCAAATCCTATTACTTTTCCAATTAATCCCTTCTTTGAGATTAATCTGTCATTTGATTCTTTTCTTCTTGCTTGATAATATTCTCTTTCTGAATCTAGTTCATCAAATGCTTCTGCAATCGGTATTTTTTCTACTGCTGCTTGCATGCTTTCTATTAATCTTATAAATTCTTTGTAGTTTATTTCATCTTTCATTTGTTCTAGAGCTTCCCAAGGTCCACTCTCATAGTTGTTTACACATCTTGATATTGGCTCTCTAAATATATTTGAATATCTTTCTAGCCATTCTAATATCATTTCTACGTTTACTCTCTCTATTCTCATAAGCATCAATATGATTGTCTGGAATTGCATTACTTCGTTTTCCATTTCCATCTTTCTCATTTTTGCCTGGAAGAATAATAGTGCTACTGGTAAATTGTATCCAATTACTGCAAATACCATTGCTAAAATCATTTCAAACCAGCTTAAATACTCGCTATTAACTTGTCTCAATTTTTTCAAAACTCTTTCTGCCGCTGTTTTAATTTCATCTGGTTGTGCATTTGCATAATCTTTTGATTTTTTCATTGCTTTTTCTATATCTTCTTGAGTTGTTTTTGTTTTTCCTTTAAACATGTCTAAGAATCTATTGTCACTCGCAGTTAGCTCTTCTGCTTTTTTCAAGTCTTTTCCTGTCATTTCTCCTACTAGATTGAATGTTGATGTAGGTTCTGTGTATATGTATTCTATCTGCATTTTATGTAGGTATCCAAATATTAATAAGGAACCTATAAATACAGTTATTGTTAATAATATTCTTCTTTCATATATCCAATGAATTTTATCTTTTGAAGCAGCATCTTTCATAAGATTCTTCATTTTTCTTCTTTCTTTTGTTCCATCTTTTGGTATGAATAAGTCTACGATTTTCTTTACTAATGGTATTTTGTATATTTTTTCTTCCCAAGGATTATCTGTTTTTGTATCAATAGTTGTTGAACCATTGTCTTTTAGTTTTCTTGTTAAAATATAACATACAAATGTTAGTATAACCAATAGTAATTGAACTATCATACCTTGTTTTCCATAGTAAAACGATTTTGTGAATGAGAATTCTTTTACTGCCCAGTTTTTTATTGGTTCCAATGCTAGTAATGGTACAATCGCTATTACTGACAAGCTTTGGAATACATAATTTAATTTATCCCTTTTTAATATTTCTAGTTGCATCTCTTGGCTTATATTGTTTAAGTTCTTCAAGTATAAAGATGTTTTATCTACTGTTCTATCTCCAAATTCTTTCGTAAGATACGATATACCAGCAAATTCTTTTAAGAAGCTGTTTGGTGCAATGTCGTAATATTTTTCTAATTCTCCTTCCGGATCATCAGATATTAATATTTCGTATATTTTCTCTGCTTGTCTAGACATTTCTGGTGCACTATCACCTTGTGCAACTTGGTATATTGCCTCTTCAACCATGTTAAACTCATGGTATGCATGTCTTATTTCTGCAAAGAAATCTATTTGTTGAATTAGTAGCTTATTGTCTATTTTATCAACCATTCCATCTACTAATGTATCTATCATAAATAATTCAAATATTAGTAAAATTGATAGCAATAGTCCATTGCTTTTTGTGATAAATATTATTGCTAGTGTTATTGGAATTATTATCAACAATGCTTTTGTTAATATTTCCGAAGTCTGTTTTCTTGTTAAATACTCATCATCAATGTTTATTATTTCTAGTCTTCTTCTTATTTTAAATAGATATCTTTTTATAAAAGGAGACCTCAAATATCTAACATATAGCTTTTGATATAATATCTCTTTTGAGAATTTTTGCTCCTTTGTTCCTTTTCTTAATTGTCTAATTTGTACTATGTCTGATGATTGTGTTTTCTTTTTTAATAACAAGAATGCAACTACAATACCAGCAAGTATCACTGCTGCTCCAATCATCATGTATAATATAATATTTCCATTCATATTTTAGGCTTTTGCACCTCCTTTTTAGATGATGTTTATTATGCTTCTTCTTTCATCATATCAGCATCTCTATGTGCTTCAATTCCCCAATTTTTCTTAACGAATTTCTTGAACTCTTCAGCATCTGTATCATCCATGTTGTTTAGCATAGCCTTGATATTTTCTTCTGATATTGGGTTTGTTAGTACATATGTACCATCATGATATTCTAGTATATTTCTGTATTGGTATAATTCTCTGTTTGTTGTTTTTGTAAAGAACATTGTTGCATTATCCATGAATTTTTCTATTTTCTTTTCTGTTGTTTTTTCTTTTCTATAATCAAATGTATATTCGTTTCTTTCTTCTACTGGTATACATTCTGTTATTCTTTCTATGTATCTTCTTCCTCTGAAGTCCTTTACTAAGTGAATATCAAAGTTTAATACTTGTACAACTTGCTCTTCTGCTGTTCTTTCATCTTTGAACACTCCTGCTCTAAGCATTGAGTTTCTTAGCGCTGTAACTAAGTCTGGGAATGTTTTAGCGTGGTGAGTAAATAATGTAAATTTAGATGCAACCTGTGCTGATTGGATCATCCAAGATGCTACGGGGTCAGTTGCGACCTCACCGATGATGTTAACAGAACCGTCAGTCTTCTTCTGAACGTCCAAGCAGGCCTGTCCAGAAATTGTTTCTGTTTCACGCATTGATAATATGTTTCTTGTTGGGTATATTTTTCTTAAGTGAAGCTCGAATGCAGTTTCAGTGATACGAAGGTTCATTGTTTCGTATATGTTTTCTATCATCGCCATAAGCATTGTTGTTTTACCACAACCCTGCTCACCAGTAAGCGATATAATTCTTGCTCCTTTTACTAAGTATTTTAATAAATCTATTGTTTCGTCTTTTCCAGGGAATTTTACTATTTGTTCTAGTGTTGCTCTCTTAACGTCAAACTTTCTTACGAAGAATGCCCATGTTTCTGACATACTTGGTCTAACAACAACGATACGAGAACCATCTTTCATTTCATTGATTTTGTAACCATTTGTGTCTGATAATTGTCCTGGGTTATTGAATTTATATATATTCTGGCAAACTCTCTTTAACTCTGCTTCTGTTCCAAATGACAAGAATGCAAGTCTTATTGATTTACCACGGAACATTATCCAAATACTGTCACAAGCACGTGGTACTTTGTGTTCAACTATTTGTCCTAAATAATCTCCATCTGTTTGTGCTACTTGGCTTAAAAAACTTTCTGGAAGTCCAGATACACCACCAGATATACCATCTATGTTCATATCTCTTATTTCATCTATACTGCTATATCCTTTGTAATGTTGATATATTCTTTGTACAACTATGCTTAGTTTATCTTGGAATGTTAATGCAAAGTTTTCTTTTTCATATATATCTGAAATTTCTTCTGGTGTTATTACGTAAGAAGGTTTTGATTCTCCTGCCACATATTTTAACTCGTCTAATTTGTATTTCTTTATTATTTCTGATAAAGCTTCATATCCGAATTCAGATTTATACATGTATAGTATAATATCAAATTTATCTTGTGCTGTTAAAAGTGATGGTACATCAAAAGGAATTGCTTTTGATACATTTATCTCGTCAACTCCATATTCGTTGTAAAGCATGTCATATATTAATTCCTTAATATATTTCTTATCATTTACGTCTCCATACGTACAGCCTTTTAATGCTTTCTTCAATTCGTATTTCTTGTTCTTTCTTCTTTTTAATTCTTCTTCTGAAAGACCTATATCATATAAATTGATTTTTGTGATTTCGTCTAATCTCTTCTTTACAAATTCTGTCATTGCGCTTAATGTATATGTTGCGTCGTCTACTTGAATTTGTTCTTCAACTTCTTGTTTTTGTTTGTTCGTTATGAACTTGTGAACAATCGCAACTGCCACACCTATTACAATGGCCATTAATATTAGATTAGTTATATTCATGGTATTTTCTCCTTTCGCTAAGGCTTATACTTTAGCTTGTAGTTCTTTTAACTTATATAATATGTTATCACATGTCTTTTTTGCTTCTTGTATAAATAATACATTTTTATCTGTTTGCTCTGTTAAGCTTCTATATTTTAAAAAGTAATCTGCAACTTTTCCTTCTGAAGCTGCTTCGCCGAACAAAGTGTTATACGATATTGCTGATATTGTTCTGCTTTCTTTTAAATATCTGCTTGTATTTTTTGTGTTGTATTTTGAATATCTGTCATATTTTCCTAATAACAATAGTGATCGATTCATTTTGAATATTGGATTTTTTTCTCTTAGTTTATCAAATTCGTTCAATGAATCCATTCCTTGCTTGAATGTTATTACTATTGCATCCGATGCTTGAAGAATTGCTCTTTTGTGTTCTTCCTTCATTCTTTTATCTATATCTATAAAAACTATATTATAATTTTTATCAGCAATTTTAACTAGTTCAGGATAGTACTGTGTAATTGAATCATATGCATCTCTATGAGTTGTACTTGGTGCTACTAGCACATCCAATCTTTCTCTAAAAACTACCTTTGCGTAGTCTGCAACAACGTTTGTAGATGTTCTATTGCTTTGAAGAACTTTTACCAATCCTTCTATTCCGTTGTTCATTCCCACGTCTCTGATTCTAGTTCCTAATATATCTTTTAACGTGTCATCTTTTTCTTGTTCCCAAAAGCAATTCTCTACTGTTCTATCTTTGAACCCAGTTGCCACTTCTAATATTTTGAAGTTATGATTAATAGCCATAAGTGTTGCTATTGCTACCGAAGCCAGTGTTTGGCCTGTTTCCTTTTCGCTATCACTCCAAAAAGATACTATTGCCATATTACATTCCTCTTTCTAATTGTTTAAATGCTCTTTTTACAGCATTTGATCTTTCATCATGCACTATTTCTGATGCTAGATAAACGAGTGCATCTTTGTATTCTGAGCTTAATTCTTTATATTTTATTTTTTCTGTTCTTTGGTTTTCCATTATTACCTCTTGGTCACTTGTTTGTAATGGAAAATATATTTTTTCGTCTTGCCATTTTATTTTATAACCTAATGATAGATAGTTTAAATATTCATCTTCCTCATCTGACATTATATTTGAGAAGTATATTTTTGTTAATTGTATCGGTAATTTTATTCCACTCAAAACTTCTAGTCCTTTTTTTAGTGAGAATAAATCTGCAGAAGTTACAAAGTAGTTTCTATTTGCTTCATATATTTCAAAGTTCTCTATTGATTCAGCTTTGTCCATGTCTATCATTATATAGTCATATGTTAGGGCTGCCGTTTCTGGCATCCCTAAATATCTTTTTATTCCATTGTAGTCTGAAAAGCCAACAGCTACATCTATTCCTTCATACTCTGTTACATATGACATCGTCGGGCTAATAACTGGAACAACGTATTTAGCTTTTTGATTTACAGTTGAGTCAATTATTAATACTTTTTTGCCCATCTCGACTAAAATTCTAGAAACATATATCAAGAAATCCGTTTTGTCAAATGTTCCAATAAAGCCTATTTTCTCCATTGTTCCCTCCGATTATTTTAATTCTTTAATTTCCTGCTAAAGAATCTAAGTAAGATTTTCTTTGTTCTGTTGTTGTTGATATATCTTTTGCTACTCCTGATTCAACTCCAGTTTTTGCATCATCTTCATCCACATTAGAAACTTCTGAATTTATGCTGTCTCTAATTGATCTATAAGTTTGATATCTATTGTACATTGCTGTTTTAGCTTCTTGTACAACATTTGGATTTTGAGTTATTAAGTTGATTGTTTCTGTACTTGGTACATATGTAGGTGTTGCTTTTTCTTGTGTTCCTGGCTCTACATATTTTGCAGTATACAACATTGCACCTTTCATTTTATAAGCTTCAACTATTGCATTTGATAAAGATACTGTTTCATCTTCTGTTAATTTCATCCATATTGTATTTAAAGAATCAACACCTTCAATTTGTGGTATTTCTATTTTCTTTTTAGAAATAACAATATAATCTAGTCCAGAAGGCATTCTTAGTCTTATATCAATATAATCCTCAGATGCGATTTGACTTGATATTTTTATCATATTATATTCTTGAACTCTTAAGTCATTTGTAAGTGGACTGTCTGAATCTGTTATCATAGAATCTGTTATTATTGTTCCTTTTGTTAAATCTATTTTAGCTATTGTGTTTTCTGTTAAAGCAGATGCTTTTACTGCATTTGCTGGTGCAGCTAATTTATCTGTTGTTACAGTAGCTAATTTACTTGCATCTATTGTATCTCCTGATTTAACATCTGTTTTTAAAGCATATGTTATAACAAGGCTTGCTTGTCTTTCTTCTTCAGCCTTCTTCATATTTAACATACTGTAAAGTAAGAAAGCAACAACGATTGCCATTATTAAAAATGTTATTAATACTCCTAATATAAATGAGTTTCTCGCTTTTTTTTGCATTGGGTTTGTAGCCATAATTTTCTCCTCCTATATGCCAATATTTTGACAAAATATATTACTTATTTAATTGTACAACAAAATATATTAAAAAACAACAGATATTATCTGTTGTAATTTAAGTTTAACTTTTTTGTAATACTTTTGCAATATTCTTATCTTCTATACCAATTTATTCCATTTCCATAGCCTCTGTTATTATTACTATTGCACATGCAATTTCTGTTTCTATTGTTACATCCACAACCACTTGAGTTGTTGTTGTCATCATTATCGTCGTCATTATCATTGTTTATAATTTCGTTTGCATCTAATGTATCTGTTCTTATACGGTTTGCCCTTATGTTATTTGCTCTTAGATTTCTTATAGTAAGTCCATCATTGTCTACAACTCTGCATATAAACTGAACAATACTTGCTACAATAAAAGCTAAGATTGTATACACTATAGCATTTACTAAGAAAGATTCATCAAATGCAGTAAATGCTAATATTAAGTATACTGCGAAAAATGTCGCCGCTACTAATAATGGACATTTAAGTATTTTTTGAAACACTACTGCCAATATTATTGTTGCTATTGGTAAAGCAAAAAATAATAATAAATCCATACTAATTACTCCTTTTATCTTTTTTATATATAATATGGTTTTATTATTATTTATGTTACTCTTAGTCATATTTAACTTCTACTAGATAAAGGCCATGCGCCGGAAGCGTCTTTCCTGCTCTTTGCCTATCTTTTGATTCAATCATTTCTGGTATTTCTTCTGGCTGTATTTTTCCAAGTCCTACATCTAATAGTGTTCCTGATATTATTCTAACCATGTTATACAAGAATCCATTTCCTGTAAGTTCTATTATTATTTTTTCTCCTTCTTGTTTTACTATCGCTTTGTAAATTGTTCTAACACTATTTTTCGAACTAGTCCCGCTCGATTTAAAAGCCTTAAAATCGTGTTCTCCTTCAAAATACTTAGAAGCTTGTTTCATTTTTTCAGCATCTAGTTTGAATGGATATGAATATTCTAAATTTCTATATATTGCAGTTCCACATTTTGAATTGTTTATTATGTATCTATATGTTTTGCGCTTTGCATTATATCTACTGTGAAATCTCTCATTTACCTCTTCTGCCTCTTTTATTACTATACTATTTTTTAGTTGAGAATTAATTGCAAGAGGTAGTTTTTCTATTGATATTTGAGAATTTGTCTTAAAATTTGCTACTTGTCCAAGGGCATGAACTCCCGCATCAGTTCTACCTGAACCAATTAGATCAACTTCTTCTTTTGTAATATTATAAATAGCTCTTTCTATTTCTCCTTGAATATTTAGTTTATTGGGTTGCTTTTGCCATCCATTATAACATTTTCCATCATATTCTATTGTTAATTTTATATTTCTCATTTATTTTAGAAGTTAGAAATAAAAGTTAGAAGTTGGAAGTATTCTAACTTCTATCCTCCAGCTTCTAACTTCCAACTTAATTATTTATTTTTGTTTGTTCTTCTGTTGCTTTTTTCTCGCTTTTTATCTTTTTTATATTTTTTAATCTTTTAATTTTATTTTCTTTTTTATTTTCTAGTCTATCTGTAACTATATTTTTGATTAATATTTTCTTCAACGCTTCTTCTTTTACATCTGCTATAAGTGTTCCATCTTTTGCTATTGAAACTTTTCCAGATTCTTCTGATACAACTATTGCTATTGCATCATATTCCTTTGATATTCCAACAGCTGCTCTATGTCTAGTTCCTAAGTCTTTTGATATATCCGTGCTATTTGCCAGTGGTAATATACAAGCTGCTGCCATTATTTTATTATTATTTATGATTACAGCTCCATCGTGAAGAGGTGTTTTGGGTACAAATATATTTACTAACACTTGTGGCGATATTTCGGAGTCCATTTCAATCCCAGTTGCCACTATATCACTCAAACTTATATCTCTTTGTATTACAATTAAGGCTCCTGTTTTTGTTTTTGCCATTTCTTCTACTGCAATAACTATTTTATATATGTTCTCTCTTGTTCTTGCTTCCAAGCTTTTTTCCATTCCAAAGAAGTTTGTTAATTTATTTGTTCCTAGCTGTTCTAAAGCTCTTCTAATTTCTGGTTGGAATATCACAACTAATGCTATAACTCCAGATGGTAAGAATGCTGTTAATACCGAATGCACTATATTCAAGTTTAGCAAACCACTTATCCAAGTTATTAATATAAAGAATACAATTCCTTTTATAAGTTGTATTGCTCTTGATTTTTTTGCTAGTTTTAGTATTTTTACTATTATGTATATTACTATTGTTAAATCTAATATTAGTGAAACCAACCTTATTGGATGCTGTTGCAATAGACTAAAATATTCTGATATGTTTTCTCCCCATATTGTTGCTATTTCTGTTATAAAATTTTCTTTCATATTTTATCTCTTTTCCGTTATTTTATATTAATGAACCATGTAGTATATTAGTGTTCCAGCCATAGCAACTACCATTAATATTGCAAGCACAGCTGCCATGATTTTTACAAATATTCTTCCTGCTTCGTGTTTTTTTGACATAATTTTATACCTCCTATAAAAACTATTTATATTGTAACATTTTTTTGCTATTTTTTCAATATTTCAGCTAATGTTATTATGTACATTGCATGAGACCAGCCTAAACCAATTACCCAATTTGGCTTCATTGTCTTGTTATCTACTTGTTCAGATAGAAATCCTAACTTTGTAGCACTTTTTGTAACAAATTCAAAGCACTCTAAAGCTTTTTTTCTGTTACCTGATTTTATGTAATATAAAGCCATCCACAATGTAGCTATTGGCCAAGGACTATTTCCACCCATATAACTATCTTGTTCAAATCTTAAGTATCCACTAGTGTATGTTCTTAGTGTTAAATTTATTTTTTCAACTGTGTTTACTACTTTCTTTTCGTTTGGAGATAATAGTTCAAAAGGATATACTGTTCCTATCACACTAACGTCCATTTTACTGTCTTCTGTGTTTCTGTGCAATATTTTGGTATTTTCATCACAAAGATTTTTTTCGACATATTTTTTAATATCATTTATTTCATTTTTTATTTTTAAAGTATTTTTTGAAATTTGCTCTAGCTTTAATCTATTGTTTTCATATTTTCCTTTTACATTTTCATAAATTTGAGTCATGGCGTTTAGTCCCGCATATATGCTAGATAGAGAATATAAATGAACTCCTTCATTCATCTCCCATAAATCATAGCTTGAATGTTTATATATTTTATCTGTTTCTTTGCCAGATTTTTTTACCATTTCCTCTATTTCTTTTTTTACTATGTCTTCTTCCTCTTTTTTGTCAAAGATATTATCTAAGTATTTGAACAAAAATCCTAAAGCATTTTCGCACATTTTTAAATTATTATATAAAAATTTCTCATCCTTTGTTTTTAAGTAGTGATCATACACTCCAAATATTACGCTGGCTGTTTCGTCTATTTGGTAACCCCAGCATGGAGCCAATGTTCCATCTGTGTAAAATCTCTGTTCCCACATTCCGTTTGGACTTTGAGTTTTTCTGCAAAAGCTATCATAAAACTTTTCTGTTTCTTTTGTCATATTCAAAATGTCTAATGCTTTTGTTATAAAAACCGCATCTCTTGGCCAACAGTATGAGTATCTTCCACTGTTTTCTAGGTTTTCGTCAACTTCTACTGCTGCTGATATTCCTCCAGTTTCTTCATTTCTCAAAAGTGGGAATAGAAGTATTGTTCTTTTATATATTTCTTTTACTTTTTGACTTACATTTTTATTTTGGTCATCATCTATTTTTAGTGAATCATGTTTACTTAAATAGTTACTCCAATATTTTTTAGCCTGCTCATATTCTTTTTTTGCGTCTAGTTTTTTTAGATTTGCTATTTTTTCTTCTAATTCATCTATTGTTTTGAAGTTCTTATTTTCCTCAATTAAAATGTATAGTGAAAATTCCACACTTTCTCCTGGTTTCAATACACCAAGCGAATAACTTATTGCAGAATCATTTGACATTCCAATGTAATCTTTGTCTTCTAATATTGCGTCTCTAATTACATTTTCTACATCGTTTATTCTATGTCCATCTATATTTTGTTTTGCAAATGTTGCAAAATAGTATTCATGGTTATATTGTACTATTCCATTTTCTATTACTTTTGCAGATACCATATTGTTCGAATTACTTAGTAGTTTTATACGAGCTAACATTTTTAAATCAAGGTCGATTTTGTTATTGTTTGTAAATGTGTATTTTTTTACTAATATGTTGTTTTTTATTGTTACAAAATCTGTTTGTTTTGTTTTTAAGTTAAAGTACGTATTTTCTATTTCTGTATTTAAAATATTGGTATCTTCTGTATAATATTGGTTATATTTATTGTTTATATCTTCATGAAGATATACTATTGCAGAATCGTTTATTTTTAGCCCTATTTGAAATGTATCTATAAATTGCTTGTAATCAACATTTGGATAGTATATTCTCAACATTTCTCCTTTATCACTGAATGTTGCTTTTATATTTTTATTTCCGATTACAGCATCATTAAAAAACTTGGTATTCATTAGTTTTTCTCCTCTTTGTTTTCTATTATTTCTACTATTTTTCTTTCTAGTTCTTTTATTCTGTCATTAACTCTCTTGATTTCTTCATCATTCTTATCTTGGCCAAGTATATCCTCTTTTACAATGTTTTTCATATCTTCTATTTCTTCTTGCAATGTTTCCATTCTTTCTAGAACTTGTAATCTTAGATATTGTTTATCTACTTTTTCTTGGTATTTTTTCTCCATTGCCAAGTTGTCATCTAATGTGTAGCTTTCTGCATATCCTGGTATTGTTACTGGTATTTGTGTGCTTTCTACTAATTTTCCTTTTAGTATTAGTTGAGCATTTGGCTCTCCATGTACTAAAAATATATGCTTTGGTTTTTTTATAAATGAGTATACAAAGTTTAATAACCATTCTTGATCTGCGTGGCCTGAGTATGCTTCTATATATTCAACTCTTGCATTCACAGTCATTTCTTCGCCAAATATTTTTACTTTTTTTGCTCCATCCACTATTGCTCTTCCAAGCGTTCCTGGTGCTTGATATCCAACAAATAGTATTGTACTGTTTGGATTCCATATATTATGTTTTAGATGATGTTTAATTCTTCCTACTTCACACATACCACTTGCTGATATTATAACACATGGTTCATCACTTTCATTTAATGCTTTTGACTCGTCTGCTGTTTTTGTGAATTTTAATCCTGGAAATTCTAGCGGATTATCTCCTCTTGCTATTAATTTCTGTGTTTCTTCATCAAACAAATCCATGTTTTTCTTAAATATCTCTGTTGCAGATATTGCAAGAGGGCTATCTACATATACAGGAGCCTTCATTAAAGTTTCATATTCTTCTAAGAATTTAGGAGATTTATTTTCTGAGTCTTTTATCATATTTAGTTCATATAGCACTTCTTGCGTTCTTCCTACTGCAAATGATGGGATTACAACTGTTCCATTGTGTTCTAATGTTTCTGTAACTATATCCAAAAATTGTTGAGCCTTATCTTTGGATTTCATGTGTAATCTATCTCCATAAGTTGACTCCATTACTAAATAGTCGGCATCCTCTATCATTGTTGGTTCAGAAAGTAATGGTAAATCATTATTACCTAAATCTCCTGTAAACACTGCTTTTATTTCTTTTCCGTCTTCTTTTACCCATACTTCTATTATGGCAGAGCCCAACATATGTCCAGCATCATTAAATCTCACATGTATATTTTCATCTATTTCTATTATTTCATCATATTTTATTGGGTTAAATATTTCTAGGCACTTTGTCGCATCTTCTGCTGTGTATAGTGGCGGACGAGTTGGAAGTCCTTTTCTCTGTCTCTTTTTGTTTTTCCATTCATTTTCTTGTTCTTGAATGTGTCCACTATCTGGTAGCATTATTGAACATAAATCGCAAGTTGCTTTTGTTGCATAAATAGGTCCTTTAAACCCTTCATTATATAGTTTTGGTATTCTTCCTGAATGATCTATGTGTGCATGTGTTAAAAGCATAAAATCTATTTCTTCTGGATTATATAGAAATGGCGCTTCGTTCTCCAGTTCATCCTTCGCCTTTCCTTGATACATTCCACAATCTACTAGAAATTTTTTGCCAGCTCCTTCTACTAAAAAGTTTGAGCCAGTTACTGTTTTTGTAGCTCCTAAGAAAGTTATATTCATTAGTTTTTCTCCCTTCATTTTTTACCTTTTATAAAAACCGGTATTTTCTTATCCAACTTCACATTTAACTGATTTAAGTTGTTCACAGTAGTACATTCTTTTTCCTGCGCATCTTTTAAATCATATATGTTTATTGTTATGTAATATGTTGTTTCTTTTTCTGATTTTTCTTTTTTGATATTTGTTATTTTTATCTCTATTTCTTTTAATTCAATAATTTTGCTATAAAATATGTTTTTTAATATTGTATAGCAAAGGCTTGCACTGTCAGAAAAATTAGTAATTATTTCTTTATCTATGCTATTATCTATCAAACTATTCATTACCTTTTTTAATGGTTCTTGTAGTTCTTCTACGTCTTTTATATATTTCTGACTTGAAAAAGGTAATAAACAATAGTATCTAAATGCGTATATCATTTTTTCCAGCTCATTCTTATCAGTAGATTTTTCTATTCTGTTAGCAAATGTTTCTAGAAATTCTTTTTGTACATTTATAATACTTTCTTTTTTTGTGTTTTCATCTTCTAGTCCAGCTATTATTTTATTTAGTACTGTATATTCATTTTCTAATAACGTTTTTTGTTTTATGAATTCTTTTGGTTCTAGTATTTTATTGTTTTGCTTTAATTCTTCTAGTTTTTGAGTTCTTTCTTCTTCTAAAATTTTTACAAGGTATTTAGTACTAAAAATCTTGTCTTTATTTTCTAACTTCTCGTTTCTTGCGTAATACTCTCTTTGCAATTTTGCTTTGTCATTTATTATTTCATCTATTTGTTTTATTTCATTTGCTATTCTTTTTTTATCTTCTGTAATTCTGTTTAAAAACTGAGTTCTATCTAGCATTATATCTAATTTTTCTTTTTTTAATTTTTGTTGTTTATAGATTTCATCTTTTACATATTTGTTTTTTTCTGCAATTATTGTCATTATTGCTATATATATCAGTTCTTCATATTGATAAGAGTTTAGTAATGTATTCAAATATTCATCTTCTCTGATTTTTATATTTGATAATAGGATGTTTTGGAATATCAGATTTTTAATTATTTGTTCTGAGCTTAACCCACTGTTCCATGACCATCCATCAAAATCCCTTATTACTTCACAAGAATTTATGCTTCTTGCTTCTACCATAAATTCTTGTATAGCTTTTCCATAATAAGTATCTTGAAAATTGTTTTCTATATTTTTTCTTCTTTCTTCATATATTTTTTCTAACGAGTATAATAAGTCATTTTCATTTGCATATACTAGTATTTCTCCATGTTTTGCATTGATTTTGGAAACTCCATTTGTTTCTTCTATCGGCTCAGCTTCTTTTGTTTTTGGTGTTACTATCTGTATTTGCTTACAATCTTCTTTTACTATGTAAAGAATCTTTTCCATAAAGTCTTCTTTTGTTTCTGCATTTGTTTTTGCTATGCTATAATCTTTGTATCCGCTTTCTATTTTGTATAGCATGCTCAACAATAAGTTTTTTACTTCTTCATCAAATGGTTTTGTTTCTAGTATTTGTTCCAGTCTATTGTTATATTCGTTAGAGCTAATTTTTGAAAATATATTCATAAAACTCTCCCTTATGCTTGTTCTTGCGTATTTAATTCTTCCCAGCGTTCTTTTGTCATTAGAACTTCTCTAGGTTTGCTTCCTTGGTATCCAGATATTATTCCTCTTTCTTCCATCTGGTCTATTATCCTTCCTGCTCTTGCATATCCAACTTTAAATCTTCTTTGAATAAATGATGTTGACGCTTGTCCTGTTTCTATTACTGTTTGTATTGCCTCATTTAGCAATGGATCTGTTTCATCATCATCCATTATTCCTTCATCTATTTCTTTGTCTGTGCAATTTGTTTTCTCTATGTATTCTGTAATGTCATCTCTATATGTTGTTTCTCCATTAGATTTTAAGAAGTCTACTATTTTTTCTACTTCCTTATCAGATACAAATGCACCTTGTACTCTGACAGGTTTTGGAGCTCCTGTTGGAAAGAATAGCATATCTCCTTTTCCTAATAGTTTTTCTGCTCCTACTTGGTCTAATATTGTTCTAGAATCTATTTGAGAAGACACTGCAAATGCAATTCTCGATGGTATGTTTGCTTTGATTAAACCTGTGATTACATCTACTGATGGTCTTTGTGTTGCTATTACTAAGTGCATTCCTGCTGCTCTTGCTTTTTGTGCTAATCTACAAATTGCACCTTCTACATCGTTCTTTGCAACCATCATTAAATCTGCAAGCTCATCTATAATTATTACTATATGTGGTAATTTCCCTAGTGTATCTTCTTTTTCCACTGCGTCATTGTATCCAGCTAAATCCCTAACTCCTTTTGCAGCAAATTTTGTATATCTATTTTCCATTTCTTGCACTGCCCAAGCTAATGCACCTGCTGCTTTCTTTGGATCTGTTACTACCGGAATCATTAAATGTGGTATTCCATTGTATACCGAAAGTTCAACTATTTTTGGATCTACCATTATTAGTTTTACGTCGCTTGGTTTTGCTTTATATATGATACTTGCTATTAATGTATTTATACAAACACTCTTACCAGATCCGGTTGCACCAGCAATCATAACGTGTGGCATTTTTGCAATATCTGTTACTATTTCTTCTCCAGATACATCTTTTCCAAGTGCAAATGCAAGTTTTGATTTGTGGTTTTTGAATGTGTCTGTATCTAATATATCTCTTAGATGCACTACTTCACTTTCTTCATTTGGCACTTCTATTCCAACTGCTTGCTTCCCTGGAATTGGCGCTTCTATTCTTATTGTTTTTGCTGCTAGGTTAAGTGCTATATCATCTGCTAAATTTGCTATTTTACTTACACGCACTCCTTCTGAGGGTTTTAATTCATATCTTGTTATTGCTGGTCCAACTGATACGTGTTCTACCTTTGCAACTACTCCAAAGTTGTATAGAGTTTTTTGTAATTTAGACGCTGTTTCTGTTAAAGCTCTATTATTTCCTTTTCCAGCTTTTTTATCTCCTTCTTTTAAAAGTGTTAATGGTGGGAATTCATAGTTTTCGTCTTCAACTGTTATTGTATGTTCTAATTGTAGAACTTGTTTTGTTTCATCTTCTTTTGCTTTTTCTTGAGTCTTAAATAATGGATCTTCTATAAATTCTGGTGCCTGCTTTTCTTCTTTTTTATTTTTCTTGAATAACTTTTCTTCTTTGTCTATGTTGAAAAGTTTTCCTTTTGGTGGTTCTTCATTATTTAAGTTAATTTTTAGCTGTTCTACATCAAGTGCAGCTTGTTCTTTTTCCAATTTTTCTCTTAATCTTTTTTCTTTCTTTGTTTCTTTTTTCTCTTTCTTATCTTCAACTTCTAATAGCTTTTCTTCTTGCTCTTTTCTTTCTTTTACTCCTTCTACTGCTTCTGATATTTTATTTGCTAAATCTATTCCAAACATAGATACTGTAAGTGCAACAAGTCCTCCTATTGCAAGTACTACTGTTCCTGTTTTATCTAATAATTTTATTAACGGTATTGTTATAATTGAGGCAGCAGCACCTCCTCCTGAGCCTGTTTCTGCTCCAAGTTGGTAGAATTGTCCCATAACATCTTGCATTTGTTTATTGTCCACTGTTACTTGACCTTTGTTTATTGCATAAACATTCATTATTATCGCTATACAGAGTAACATTAAAGCAAATTGAACAATCTTGCTCATCCATGCTGTCTCTTTTTGGCAAGCTATGTATATTGCAACAACAAATATTCCAATAGGCAAGATATACTCAACATATCCCATTATTCCACCTAAGAAAGGGCTTAGTGTTTCTCCTATTACTCCTGATTTTGAATATATTAATACTCCCATTAGTATGCTTGCTAGTATTAGCACTACAACTACTAATGTTACGTCTTGCTTCTTCTTTTTTCTTCCTCTCTTTGCCATTTGTTCCTCCTAGATTTATATTATTTGTTAAGTACACTTTTGTACGTTTACATTGTATAACAAAACAAAAAAAAAGTACATAGAATTTAATAAATTTTACATACTTTTTTTGCTTTTTATTTTACTTCTTTTCTATTATTTTCAATTACTTTTAGAGCATCTTCTAATGTAACTTGAACGCCTGCTAAAATATTGTCAGCATACGCTTTTGTTCCATTTGAAATTTCTCTTGCCATGTCATTTGCATTTTCTATTATTTTATTTTTTTGTTCATACGCTTTTTTGGTTATTTCATGCTCATCAATCATGGATATTATTCTATTTTCTGCTTCTTTTACTATTTCTGCCGCTTCTTCGTTTGCCTTACTAATAATTCTATCATGCTCTTCTTTTATAACCTTTGCCTGTTTTAATTCCTCTGGCAATTTAAGTCTTATTTCTTTGATTATCTCTAATAGTTCTTCCTTATCAAGCATAGCTTTATGAGTAAATGGTATTTCTTTACTGTTTTCTAGCATATCCTCTATTGTTTCTAATAATGTGAAAATTTCCATGTCTTCCCCTTTCATTTAAGAAATATTAAAGATGCTCTTCCATATTTTCTTAAATCGTAAATTTCAAAATTTATATTTTTGTTTTCAATTTCTTGTAAATATTTGTCTGGTTCGTCAGTTTCTATGATTAGTTTTCCACAATCTTTCAACATTTGCGCATTTTTTATGTATTTCATTGCTTCTATTGCACAATCTGCTTTATATGGTGGATCTAAAAAAATTATATCAAATTGTATTTTTTGTATATCCTTAAGACATTCTTTGTAGTCTTTGCTGTACACTTTTGCTTTTTGTTCTAAGTGAGTTTTCTGCAAATTCTTTTTTATCATTTCCACAGCTTTTGGATTATTGTCACATACATATGCTTGACTTGCTCCTCTACTAAGAAATTCAATCGCTATTGCTCCACTTCCTGCAAATAAGTCTAGCACTACTGAATCTTCTATATCTTTTTGGATTATATTAAAAAGTGATTCTTTTACTCTGTCTAATGTTGGTCTTGTTTTTATATCTTCTATTGAATGAAGTACTGTTCCTCTAGCACTTCCGCTTATTACTCTCATGCGTTCTCCTCCAAATATGTAGACAGATACTATTTTGATTTTATACTATATATTTTATATGTTTTTTGCCAGATGTCAAGTCTTATAATTGAATTGTAACATACATTTAATAGTGCTGTAACATTTTCTGCCTTTTTGCAATCATTTTACAATAATTAATACGCCAAAAAGACTTGGCAAATGCCAAATCTTTCTTTTGCTTTCGTTCATTTATATTTTTTGCTTTTGCTTCTTAATCTTGGTCTTTGTTAATATCTTTTATTAATTCTAATTGTGATATTAATAAAGATTCCATTTTTGCTTTGTATACATCAAATTGCTTTTGTGTTTCTTCAAGTTCCCTTTGTTTTATTGTTATCTGTTGTTCAAGCGCTGCTAGTGATTGTCTTGCATCAGCTTCTGCGTTTTTTATTAATTGATCTGCTTGTTGTTTTGCAACATTTTTTATATCTTCTGCTGTTGTTTGTGCCATTATTAATGTATTGTTAAGTGTTCCTTCTATTGATTTATAATGTTCTAATTTTCCTTCTAGTTCTGTTAGTTTATCTTGATTTTCGCTTTTATCTTTATATAATTTTTCATAACAAACTGTTAGCTCATCTAAAAATTCGTCAACTTCCTCTACACTATATCCATTCATCATTTGTTTTGAAAACTTCTTGTTTTCAATTTCTAATGGTGTAATCATCTTAATTCCCCCTGCTTTTTAAGTTAGTTATTTGTAGAATTTTTTAGCCAAGATACTGATAATTTGTTTTTTATTTCTTCTCTTGCCATTTCATTTGTTATTTCATAGTTAAATGGAGCTATTAAAAAGATAGAGTTTGAAACTTTTTGGATGTGTCCATCTAATGCATGAACAGCACCACTAACAACATCTATAATTCTTCTTGCAACATCTTTGTTTACATATTCCAAGTTTACTATTACAGATTGCTTATCTTTTAATAAATCACATATATCTTCTGCTTGTTCAAATGTTGTTGGTTGTGATATAACCATTTTTATTTGTTGTGTTTGTGGTAAGCTTACCACTTTATTGTTATTGCGTCTTCCCCAAAGTTTATTTTCTTTATTTTCTTCCTCTTCTACTTCTTCGTTTACTTCTTCATAATTTTTCTCTTCGTTTTCTTCTGCATCCATTCCAAATGCTCCCCAGATTTTATTCATTATTGTCCCTGACATTATAAACCTCCTAAATTTTATCATCCTTCGTTATAATAACTAATTAACTATTTATAGTATCTATCTTTTTTATCTTCTTGTCAATAGTTTTTTTATTTTGTAATTGTAATTTAAATAATTTGTAATACTATTGTAACATTTGTGTTTCTGTTGGATTTATTACTAGTTCATCATACAAAGTTATGTTTTTCATATTGTATATCTCTTCATTTGAAAACCCTAATTCCTTTAGTTCTTCTGTCTTATATTGTCGAACTATACAATAATCGTCATTTTCTTTCAATATTTTTATTAGCATTTTATTGTAGTAGCCATTTCTATTTCTTACAACATATGAAAGTCCATTTTCTTCTTTTATTGCATTTGTTGGAATTCTAAATCCTTCTGCACTCCACCAAATTACGTCAAAAGATATTTTTCTGTATGCAATCAGATTCTCAACATTATTCGTTATTTCTACTGCTATCGTTTTTGAGCCATCTGTTTCATCTATTATGTTAGTTATTGTCACTTTTGTTTCTCCATAATTTTGAATTCTTATATTTATAGAGTCTCCAACTTTCGCCGCTTTTGCTTCATCCGAATCCAAATTAAACACAATGTAGCATTGAAAATTATTTATTATTTTACCGATTTCTTCACTGCTAGCTATTGTTTGTCCTGTTTTTATTGTTAGCTTTTCTAAAAAAGCCTTGTTTAATGTTGCGAAATTAGTTGGTGTTAACGTTTCTTCTAATCCATCTACTCTGTACGAAACAATTCCGCTTTCTGTTGCTTGTATGTATTCTGCACCATCATTTAATTGTTTTTCATATTCCGATTTCTGCTGTAATAATTCTTTTAACCTCGAGCCAGAAGGACTATAATCTCCCGATATTCTCGCTTTCTTAGATATTGCAGAACTTATACTTTTTTTATATTCCTGTATTTTTTGAACAGAGTTTAATGAATATACAGAATTTAACTCTGTTTCTATCTGACTATCTAAAAGTTTTATATCACTTGGATATACCTTTTTTTCGCTTTGCATTACTTGTTGTATTTCTTCGTTTATGCTTGCAATTTTTTCTTTTACTCCATCTTCCCCAGACGAGTAATATCTAAATATGGAGTCTCCTTTTGCAACTCTTTCGCCCTCATTTTTTATTTTCTCCATACCGTTTTTGTAATTTTCACCTTTTACAACTATCTCATCTCTTACAATATAACCTATTGTTGTTTCTTCCTTGGACAATTTTCCATTTGTTACTATGAATGTATTTGTTGGATTGTTTACTAGTTTTGCCACTAAGTACAACAAATATATTATTACCACAATTAGAACAATAGCAATTATAATTCTATTGTTCTTTTTAGTCTTTTTTGTTTTATTATCTTTTACCTTAGTTTCTTTTTCCACTATTTTATTCCCTCCAAAATAATATTTACATTATTTTGTGCTGGTTGCAACGCATCTAGCCATTCTATATTTTCTATTTTTCTAAACCATGTTAATTGTCTTTTTGCATAGCGTCTTGTTTCCATTTTTATTTTTTCTATCATTTCTTCTTTTGTGCAATTCCCGTTTAGATACTCTACTACTTCTTTATATCCTATTCCTTGCATTGAGGTTGTAAGCTTTTCTCCATATTTTTTATATAATTTTTTTACTTCTTCTATAAGTCCTTTTTCTATCATTATATCTACTCTTCTATTGATTCTGTCATATAATATTTCTCTTGGCATGTTTAGCGCAAACACTTTATAATCATACGGAATACCATTTTTTCTTGATTCACTTTCTAATTGAGTTTTTGTTTTTCCTGTTTCTTTGTAAATTTCTAAAACTCTTAGTATTCTTTTTTGATCATTTGGACTTATGTTTTTCATTGCCTCTTTGTCTATTTCTAATGCTTTGTTATACAAATATCCTAAGCCTTTTTCTTCTGCTGTTTTTTCCAACTCTGCTCTATATTTTAAGTCTGTTTCAATTTCTGGATAGTCTATACCATAAATTAACGAATTAACATATAAGCCTGTTCCCCCAACTATTATGGGCATTTTCCCTTTTTGTATTATTTCTTCTATTGCTTGAATTGCATCTGTTTTATACTCTGACACACTGTATCTTTTAGTTGGTGCTACATTGCCTATTAAATAATGCTTTATTCCTTGCATTTCTTCTTCATCTGGTTTTGCTGTTCCTATTTGCATTTCATCATATATTTGCATAGAATCAGCTGATACTATTTCTCCATTAATTTTCTTTGCTAGTTCTATTGATAGGCTTGTTTTCCCACTTGCTGTCGGTCCACATATAACTATTACTTTTTGCATAACATTTCCTTCCTTGCACATTAGTTACATTTCATTTACGATTTCTTCATTAAGTTTTTCACTGTTTTTTGTGTTATTTGTTTCTTCGTTGCCTGATATAAGGTTTTCTATTTCTTCATTTAAACCTATTGTATTATTTTCTTTGTTTGTTATTTCTTGATTTGATTGAGAGTTTGATTTTTTATCTTCTAATATTTTAGCTATTCCTTTTTGTATATTTCTGAAATAGCAAAATTCTCCTATCATTAAGATTATAGCCACTATCGACATTGTCATAACTATTTTATTTAGCTTTTCCATTGTTATTTTTTTGCTTTGTTTTTTGTAAAAAGATCTTATTAGTATTGGTAATAGTATAATTGTGTTTACTGGAACAAAGCTAAATATTATCATATTTTTAGAGCTTTTCGCTACTTCTTTTGCTATTCCTATTGTGCTCAATAAGTACACAATCAATGTTATTATATAGATTACTCCCATACTTATCATTGTATAAAACAATTTCTTTGATTTTTCAAAATCCTTGCTGAATGAGTAATATGTCAAAAGTATTGCTACTATGTTTGCTATTAATATAAAAAGTATAATAACAGTATTCATTTTTTTAGTTCCTTTCTTTAACTATCTTCTTGAGAATTTCTTTTCTATATCGTTTTTAGTCATTTTTATTGCTGTTGGTCTTCCATGTGGGCAAGTGAATGGATTTGGTAATATTAACAATTTATCTAATAATTGTGTTACCTCTTCTCTTGACAATACCATATGTGCTTTTACTGCTGCTTTACAAGCCACTGTTGCAATAAATTTTTCTTCTATTTCTTGTTTTGCAGTTCTCGCAACTGTATTTATTTCATCAAGTGCCTCTAAGAAAAGTTCTTTTGTTTCTAGATCTAATAATACATTTGGCACACCACTTAGTTTAACTGTATTCTCTCCAAATTCGTCTACAACAAATCCAGCTCTTTCAAACATTTGTCTATTGTCTCTGTATATTCCCATTTCTTTATGTGTTAAAGTTATGATGTCTGGCAATAGCATTAGTTGTGAGTCTTTTTTATCGTTGTTATAGTAATTCTTTTTTATTTGCTCATACATTATTCTTTCATGTGCTGCATGCTGATCTATGATGTATAAATCTTGTCCCATTTCTATTATTATGTATGTATTAAAAGCTATTCCTATAAATTTGTATGCTGGTTTTGCTATTTCCTCTTGTTTTTCAAATATCGAAACATTATCCGCTTTTGTTATTGGTTGTAGGTCTTCAGATGCATTCAATTCATCTTTTTCTGGTTCTTCTTGTTTTTTTACAGCTACTCCAAAGTTTTTCTCGTACATTGCTAAAAATCTTTCTTCACTTTTTGAATCAGATTCTGGTTGTACCGCTGGTTGTTCTTGACCTTGATCTACTTTTTCCTCCAGTGTTGATGGTTGCTCTATCTCATTTTTTTCTGATTGATTTGCAACATCGATCATGTTTTGCATTTTCTTTAGTCTTTCCATAACACTTTCAAAAGTTTCTTCATTGTTCTTTTCTGTTTCTGTTGGTTGTGCAATCTCTTTTCCATATTCTTCTTTCGCTTCTGTTACAGCCATCTTAGGTTGTTCTATATTTGGCTTTATTATATCTCTAAAACTTGTATTTGATCTTATTTCATAGTTTGTATTATTCTCTATCGTCTGATTATATTTTCCTCTTTCACTGTCCAATTTTTCTATACTATTTGTATCTGCAACTAAGTCCCCTTTTGTTAGTCCGTCTCTTATTGAATGATATATTGCCTTGAATATTTTTGTTTCTTCTTGGAATCTAACTTCTAGCTTTGCTGGATGAACATTTACGTCCACTTTTCTTGGATCCATTGTTATGTTTAAAACCAAGAATCCGTGTTTTCCTATTGTTACAAATCCCTTAAATGCTTGTTCCGCCGCTCCTGACAATGTTTTATCTTTAACATATCTTTCATTCACAAAGAATAATTGATTACTTCTATTTGATCTTGATATAACTGGTTTTCCAATTACTCCTTTTACTAATATATCTTCATACGTGTAGTCAATATTTATTAAGTTATCAGCAATCTCTTTGCCATAAATATTGTATATTACTGTTTTTATATCTCCATTTCCAGGAGTTTGTATCATTATTTTTCCGGTATTTATTAATTTTATTGCTATTTCCGGATGTACTAATGCAATTCTTGCAACTACATCTTCTATATATCCAGACTCAGTGAAGTCTTTTTTTAAGAATTTGTATCTTACCGGTGTGTTATAAAATAAGTTTTCTATTGTTATACTTGTACCATTCGAACAGCCCTTTTCGTTTTTACTTAGAATTCTTCCTCCTTCTATTACAACTTCATATCCGTTCATATTATCCGCTGTTTTTGAGTCTAGTGTTACTTTTGCGATTGCCGCAATACTTGCTAAAGCCTCTCCTCTGAATCCCATAGATTTTATCTCATCTAGGTCTTCCGCACTTCTTAGCTTACTTGTTGCGTGTCTTTCGAATGCAATTTCCATATCATCTTGCATTATTCCTTTTCCATTGTCTGTTACTCTAATATAGGAAATTCCGCCGTTTTTTATCTCTACCGTAATTGATGTAGCACCTGCATCTATTGCATTTTCCATTACTTCTTTTACTACTGATGCCGGTCTTTCGATTACTTCTCCTGCTGCTATTTTGTTAATAGTTGCATCGTCTAATAATACTATTTTTCCCACTTGTAATACTTCCTTCCTATCTTTTGTCTTTTATTATTTACTGTTGATTATATCATTAATTATGTTTTTTTGTATAGTGTTTTTGAAAAATTTTGCACTTTGTAACACTTATTTTTTATTTGAATAGTATATATCATAACGAATGAGTTATTAAGTAAATTAATCTTTTATAGGGGAGGTAATTAGTATGGGAAATTGTTGTAATAGCGAACTACTTTGGTTCATCATATTATTCCTATTGCTTTTCTGCTGTGGATGTGGAAACAGATGTTGCTGTAACAACTAATGATGCTAATAGATATGTACTTATTTAGGGAGGTGAATCATAATGCCAGAGAATAATAGATGCTGTGGTGGAAACTGCGGATGTGGTTTCGGAGGAAATAGCTGTATTTGGATATTCATAATTCTTATAGTAATTTGCTGTTGCTGTGGAAATAATAATGGATGTTGCTAATTTCTAATATGTTTTTTACGTAGAAAATTCACCTACCTTTTTGGTAAGTGAATTTTGTTTTAAATACTTCTCATCTCTTTTATCATTATGTCTGCAAACACTCCATAGCCTTGTGTCGGATCATTTACAAGTACATTTGTTACAGCCCCTACGAATTTTCCTTCTTGAATTATCGGAGCTCCACTCATCCCTTGTATTATTCCTCCTGTTTTTTCTAACAATTCTTTATCCGTTATTTTGATCAACATGCTTTTGTTATTTTGATTGTTGTTGATATAGACTTTTTCTATTTCTATATCATATTTCTTTTTTGCAGAGTTTTCTAATTGGCATATTATTTGAGCTTTTCCCTCTTTTATTTCGTTTCTTGGAGCCACTTCCATTTCTTGCGTTAAGTCCGCTTCTAAATAATTTTTATTTTTAACCATTCCATATACACCAAAATTTGTGTTTTTATAAATTGTGCCTATTGTTTTACCCTCATCTATTGTTCCTCTAATTTCTCCTGGATAACCTTTTCTGCCTTTTGTTATTGACACAATATTTGCTGTAACTAATTCTCCATTTGCAATATTTACAATTTCTTCTGTATCTATATCAGATATTCCATGTCCTAAAGCCATAAATAAATTTGTACTTGGTTCATAAAAAGTTAAAGTTCCAACTCCTGCTGCGGCGTCTCTCACCCATAGTCCTATTTTATATGTGTTTTTTGATTTTACTGGTGTAATATCTGTTTGCATAGTTTTGTCATCTCTTAAATATTTGATATTTATAGTATTGCCTTTGCTATTTTCTACCTCTTTTATTAGCTCTTCTGTATTACCAACTATGTTATTGTTTATTTCCAATATTGTATCTCCTTGTTCTATTCCAGAATTCTCATATGGCTTCTTTTTTTCGTTTTTATCTGTTTCTATTTGGCTCATTCCTACTACCAGGACTCCTTTTGTGTACAGCTTCATTCCTATTGCATTTCCGAGCGGAACCACCATTGTTTTTGGTATTACATTCACATTTACTTCTTTTACTGGTATTGTTCCAAAAAGATTTAAGTTAAGACTGTTTGTTCCTTCTGAATTAATTTTTTCTTTGTTTATATTGCTAGCCGTTAATATTGTCTTGCTATTTTTTGATGCAAGTGTAAGTCCCGTGGCGATTTTTAGATTTAGGTTTTCCCCTTCAAATATTATTATATTGTTTGGTATTGAGTTTATTGAGCATATATATACATATGATAAAAGTAATACTAATACTACTGCGATTTTTGCAAAATTTTTCCTCATTACTTTTTCTCCTTTTGTGCATAATAAAAATAACAAATAAATTTTTGAAAATTTATCTGTTATTATTATGACCAAATATATATGTTTTAAACTTACTTAATTTTCTTTATTGAGCTGACATGTTTGATTGATATTTTTTGATTAGCCAGTTGTAATAATTAAATGGTTCTATTGTTTTTGGTGTTTTGTAATCAATTCCATGTGTGTCAACTGTGATTTGATTTATTACTGGTGGATTTACAGGAACGTCTATTCCAGATTTTGCATTTTCGTCCCTTGTAACAACTTCAACATTTGCTATTTGTTCTAATATATCTAGCCCTTCGATTACTTTTCCAAATCCTGCATATAAGCCATTTAGATTTTCCATATCCTTTGTAAGTATAAAGAATTCTGCTCCTGCTGAGTTATATCCTTGAGTTGTTAAAGACGCATCTTGTCTTCCATAGTCGTTTCTTTCCATTGCTATAACGCCTTTTTGCATTTTTAAAGTATTGTTTCTATATCCATTTGCTGTAAATTCTCCTGATATTGCATATTCTGCATCATCATCTTCTGAAACATTATCTTTTATATTGCTTAGTTTTGGCATTGTCATTGAATCTGTACTTTCACTTCCAGCTTTAACAAAATAATCTGGTATTGTTTTATTAAACTGTTTGCCATTGTAATATCCACGGTTTGCAAGTGCTATAAAGTTTGTTACTGTATTTGGTGCATATTCTGGATATAATTTTATTTTTATTGTTCCAAAATCTTGTACTTCTATTGCTGCAATAGGATTTTCCACTTTTTGTGTTAATTTTTTTATATATCCTACTCCTAAAAATACTAATCCTGCTATTGCTAGTATTATCACTATTATTAATATTACTTTTAAAAAATTTTTCATTATTTATTCCTTACCTTTCATTTATATAATTTCATTGTCAAACACAAACTGCTCTTGCATTCTTCTTAATGATTGTTTTATTGTTCTTGCTCTAACTTCTCCTATTCCATCAACTTCGTCTAGTTGAGGGATGTCTGCTGACAAAATGTGTTGGAAAGATTTGAAAGACTTAACCAGATTTTCTACTATACTTGATGGCATTCTTGGTATTTTATTTAGTACCCTATAACCTTTTGTGTAAACTCCAACTTCATCGTAGTTGTCAAAGTCTTCATATCCAAGTAATTTTGCAATTACTTGTGATTTCATTAATTCTTCATATGATAATTTTCGTATTTCTTCTAATACTTTATCTGGACTTCTCCTTCTACTTACCACCATATAATCTTTAATCATTAAAAGTTCTTCTGTCTCTAAGTCTCCTACTAATTCTTCTAATTGCATTTCTAGTAATCTTCCATCTTCTCCAAGTTCATATATTGCTTTTTGAACTTCGTCAACTACACTCATTACCATTTCAGCTCTTTGTATTGCCACTATTACATTCTCTAGTGTTACAATATCATTAAATTCATATTCATTTAGAAGATTTAATTTTCTGTCAAATACTTTCATATATTTTTCAACTGTTTGTAAAGCTTGGTTTGCCTTTGTTATTACTTGAGCTGTATCTTCTAATACATATCTATTATTTCCTTTAAATATTGTTATTATATTTCTTCTCTGAGATATGCTTATAACCAAATCTCCTGTCTGTTTTGCTGTTCTTTCTGCTGTTCTGTGTCTTGTTCCTGTTTCTACTGTCTGAATTGATGATGAAGGAATTAACTGTGCATTTGCAAATAAGATTTTCTTAAAGTCTGAGCTTATTATTATTGCACCATCCATTTTCGCAAGCTCATAAAGTCTAGCCGGCGAATATTCCACATTTATGTTAAATCCTCCGTCTACAATATCCATTACTTCTTTTCCGTCTCCTATTACAATAAGTCCTCCAGTTTTTGCTTTTAAAATATTTTCCAAACCTTCTCTTATCTGAGTTCCTGGAGCTATTGTTTTTAGCACCTCAATAATTTCGTTATTGCTCGTTGCCAATGTTCATTCCTCCCTCGTCCCTGTTGGGCGATTATTTTAAACCTATTTTTTGCAAGGCTTCATTTATTGTCCTAATACCTATTATATCTATTTTATAGTCTTCTTTCAATAGTTTTTTATTATTTTCTGGAATTATGCACTTTTTGAATCCCATTTTTTCTATTTCTTTTATTCTTTTTTCTATCATGTTGACACTTCTAATTTCTCCTGTTAGTCCAACTTCTCCTATTGCAACCACATCATTTGGTATGCTTATGTTTCTAAAACTTGATGCTATTGCTAAAACTGTCCCCAAGTCCACCGCTGGCTCTACTAATCTTATTCCACTTACTACATTTAAGTAAACATCTTGCGAGCCCAGTGGCATGCTTGCCTTCTTTTCTAAAACTGCAATTAACATTGTTAATCTGTTGTAATCTATTCCGTTTGCCGCTCTTCTTGGTAATCCATAAACACTTGGTGTTGTTAGTGCTTGAAGTTCTATTAAAAGTGGTCTTGTACCTTCCATACTTGCTACTATTATTGAGCCTGGTGGATTGTCTGATCTATCTGATATTAATATCTGTGAAGGATTTTTTATTTGTACCATTCCTTCATTTCTCATCTCAAACATTCCTATTTCGTTTGTTGATCCAAATCTATTTTTTACACTTCTTAAAACTCTATATGAAAAATATCTTTCTCCCTCTAAATATAAAACCGTGTCTACCATGTGTTCTAAAACCCTTGGTCCTGCTATATTACCGTCTTTTGTAACGTGCCCAATTATTATTGTTGTAATTCTATGTCCTTTGCTTATTCTCATTATTCTTGCTGTTATTTCTCTAACTTGACTTACTGTTCCTGCTGCTGATGTAATTTCTTCTGAGTACATTGTTTGAATCGAGTCAATTATTACTAGCTTTGGATTCATTGCAAGTATTGTTTCTTCTATTACGTCTATATCTGTTTCGCCTAAAAACATTATGTTGCTATTTTTTATTCCCAGTCTGTCTGCCCTGATTTTTACTTGTTCTGCCGATTCTTCTCCTGATATGTATAATACTTTTCCGTTTCCAGTTATCTTGTCGCATAATTCTAATATGAGAGTAGACTTTCCTATTCCTGGTTCTCCTCCAAGCAATACTAGAGATCCATTTACTAGTCCTCCACCCAAAACTCTATTAAGTTCTGCAATTCCTGTATCAATTCTTGACTCGTTCTTTCCTACAACTTCATCCAACACTTGTGGTGTTGATTTTTCTTTGACAGCTCTACCTGTTGCAGATGATTTTGTTTCCACTATCTTTTGCTCAAAAAATGTATTCCAACTGTTGCAAGCTGGACATTTTCCCAGCCATTTTGGAGATTCATATCCACATTCATTGCACACAAATACTGATTTTGCTTTTGCCATTTCTGTTTTCCTTCCTTAGAAATTTTGTTTTCCTATATAATACCAAAAAGTTAGTAATTTTACAACTACTAACTTTTGTTTTCTTTAATATTTCTATTGTTCAATTTGTCGATTTTTCTACAATATTGTCACTTCTCTAGTTAAGCTTGATGTATTGTCTGCATTGTCTGTTACAGTTACTGTAACTTCATACTTTGTTTGTGTTTTTAAATTATTAAATCTATATGATTTTTCTTTAATTTCTCCTGACGTAGTTACATTCGTTCCTTCTTTTGCCGTGTATTCTATTTTTGCTATTCCGCTTTCTTCCTCAACAACATCAACATTTACTGTAACCGTGTTTGTTCCTAGTTTGGTAAATGTTATGCTATTTATTTTTGGAGCAGTCACATCTGTTTGAGATTGTACACCATCTTCTATTGTTGTTTCTTGATTTTTTAAATCTTCTATTTGTTGCAAGCCTTCTTGTTTTGCCTGTTCTATATTGGATTGCGTATCTCTCGCCTCTTTTATTAGTCCTCTATTTCCTATTGAAGCGTTTATTGTTATTCCTGCTAATATTGTTGTAACAACAATCATTACTACTAGCGCGATTAGTGTTATTCCTTTTTCGTTTTTTAACATGATTCTTCCTCCTGTGTTTTTTGATTTTTAGTTTCATTTGTCCATATTTATTGTTTCCGTTTTTTGTGATTTCATTATAAAACATTTTATTCCATCTTGCAACTATTATTTGATTTTTATTAAATTTGCAGATTGTATTTGTTAACTATAAAGGAGTTTGAAAGTGTATTTTTCCTTTCAAACTCCTTTGTTTTTTATTTTGCCATTCTTGCTTCTTCTATATCTTTATCCGTCGCATTGGCATACTTCTTTATTAGCTCAATCTTTAAGTTATCTTTTAGCATTCTCTTTATTACTCTTATTTGAGTTTTCTTTGCTCCGTTTCTTTTCTCCTTCAATGCTTCCAGCTGCCCTGCCTTTTTCAACACCCTCGTAGTAATAATCAACTAATGCTTGTCCAAGTCTCATACCTTTTCCCTCCTCATTTTTATTTATATTCTCTAGCATTTCTTTTGCTAGTTTTGGATTTATTTCACCTATTATATTTGTTATGTATACGCTAATTATTTCTCGTTCTTCTTTCGTAAAGTTACATTTTTCAATTTGTTTTATTCCTTTTTCTAAGTGATTGCTATTCTTTTCCATCAATAGCACTTTAGGTAATGCTCCTTTTGCCTTTATTAAATCATCATCACTATATGTATTTATATCTATAAGTTTATAGCTTCCTATTGATGGCAAATTAATGTCCGCTAATTTTACTTGTACATCTTCTAATGATTGTGGTATCTTCCATTTTCCTTTGCCTGTATACAAGACTATTGGTATTACTGTTGGAAACTCTTCCTGCCATCATTTTATCTTGCTTACTTTGATGTTCTATTAAATAATATATTCCCTTATTTTTTAAGTCTTTGTAAACAATATCTGATTCCCTATTTTTGTACGCTTTTGTTACAAAGCTACTTTTATATTGCTCTATTTGGTTTGCTTTTACAAAGTCTGTTTTTAGTGCTAGATTTATTAGATTTGCTGCCTCTTGTGAATTTGAAAGCATTAGCCTCACTGTTTTATCATGTGGATGGTTTATTTTATCATATGTTTCATTCTCTTCATTTAATTGGTGTTTCTCCAATTTTTGTTGATCTCTTTTTCTTCTGTATTCTTTCTCATATTTTATTAAATGTTCTTTTACTGCTGGGATTGGTTCGTTTTCTATAATTTCATCTATTATCGCATCAATTTCTGCTTGAGAAAGATATTCTCCTTCTTCATTATTTCTACTCATCTGTCTCCTTTCTTATTTTACCAAATATCGAATCACTTTTCAACCTATTGGTAAAACTTTTTTGTTTTTTATTTGTTTTCCCCAAGATAATTATACACTGAAAGTAGCTACTTGTCCAGCAAAATCGTACGTCAAAGTTCGACAAGCACTTGCAATTTTTGCTGGTTTTTGGAGATTTTTATTTTTATAAATCGAAAAATAAATAGAAACAGCAAAAGTCAAGAAGTTTCAAGTTCTTCTTTACTTTTGCTGTTTATGTTTTACATTTCATTTTTTTGATTAGCTTTTATAAGTTTGGACCAGTTTCTCCACCTGATTCAGTTCCGTGGTTTCCTGCTTCCCCATTTGTTGCCTCTCCGCTCACAACAAGTGGTGTATTTGAGTATGTTGACCACTCATCTTCTGGATCAGTTATTTTTTGCAAATCTTCTAATGTAACTTCAGAATTTAAATAAACTACAGGGCGAACTGCTAAACTACCTGCACGCCAATAACCATATGAATAGAACAATCTACGGTCAGAGGCAAGAAAACCGTCAACAACATTGCCAGGCCCAAAATAAGCACGTTCTGAATTAACACAAACTCCAGAGGAAGCTAACCAGTAAGCTTTTACATAATTTGCATCGCTTGCTGTTCCACTAAATAACATTGTTTTTAATGGTTCAGGTATTGTTAACTTATCCCATTCATAATAATATGCTGTTGCTGGCTCTGTCTTTTCTCCCTCTGCCGCATGTCTTCTATTATCTATATAACTCTCTGGTGTATAATCAGTTGCTTTATATGTGTATTGATTTCCTATTGAACCAGTTTTATCTATATTAGTACTTGGATCTGAGTTTTCATATACTGTTTTATTTTTATAATCTACTGTTACTCCTATTAATCTATTTATCTCTTCTGCTGTTAGACTTTCTGCTTTTCCTAAACTTGTACTATATATTCCACTTACATTATTTAATATTTGTTTACAATTTACATAGCCATATGCACCTTTTAATACTAAATATGGTGTTTTTTCCCATTCTTCTGCTGTATCACTTGTTTTCATTTCTTTTTTTATTGGACTTTGCGAAATTAACATTAGTCTTTCGCCTGTTTCATCTAGTCCTAATACTTGCCAATATGTGTTTTTTGTTGCT
>OIZE01000051.1_pt1 | contig 124999 bp, 117 predicted proteins | sample 1588421 | NCBI WGS metagenome assembly OIZE01 (sample SAMN03283251) | human gut metagenome | biome: human-associated habitat; material: feces | host: Homo sapiens | place: USA | collected 2013 | reverse complement strand
ACCTGTGACCCTCTGCTTGTAAGGCAGATGCTCTCCCAGCTGAGCTATGCTCCCATTCGCCATGCTTCCTAACGTCGTTGCTCAGTACCGCAGCGACATTGAATACTTTACCATAATACAGGCAATTTGTCAATACTTTTTTCAGACTTTTTATTTTTTCTTTGCTGATTTTAAGAGCCTTTTTATATCCTCTCCGCTGAAATCGTATTTCTTGTCGCAGAATTGGCAGCAGACCTCTGTGTTCTCCTCTTTTGAAAGCTCTTCAAGCGACTTTGCTCCTGTTGAAATCAATGCAGCCTCAACCCTTTCGCGGGAGCAATTACATTTATATTCCGGCTTTGAAGTGTCAAGAATATCAAGCTCAAATTCGTTGAGAACCTTTTGGCAAATGTCCTCCGGGCTTAGTCCGTTACAAAGCATTGACGTTACGGACGGGATATCCTTTATGCAGCGTTCAACGGCATCGATTGTATCGTCCATCGCCGTGGGAAGGAGCTGGATAATAAATCCTCCTGCCGCTTTAATCGAAAGGTCGGGATTGACAAGAACTCCGAGAGCGCACACGGACGGAATCTGTTCACTGATTGCATAATAGCTTGTGATATCCTCTGCAATTTCACCGCTTACGAGCGGAATCTGACCGACGTATGGCTCTTTCAGGCAAAGATCCTTGATAACTGTCAGCGAGCCGTCTGTGCCGACCGCGCCCGCTACGTCAAGCTTGCCCTTGGAATTAAGAGGAATTTCCACAACCGGATTCTGAACGTAACCTCTTGCGTTGCCGCTGCTGTCGGAAACAGCCATCACCGTGCCTGCCGGACCGCCGCCGTTAATTCTCAGTGTGATGCTTTCGTTTTCACCCTTTAACATACTGCCCATGAGACTCGACGCTGTGAGAAGTCTGCCGAGAGCCGCCGAAGTTACCGCCGACGTCTTATGTATCTGCTGCGATCTTTCAACCATGTCGGTCGTGTCGGCTGCCATAATAACAAGTGTACCGTCTCTTGAAATACATCTAACCAGTTTATTCATTTTATCGTTCCTCCGATTTATTCTTATACCCATTATACCGAGCCACAAACACGGCGCGCTGAGTTTTATTGTTAAAATCACGGTCGCTCATCTCGTCATAGATATGCAATATCTCAAAGTCGGCATCGGCGAGCCATTTTTTGTAGTTATCTATTGGATAAGCTTTTTCCGAAAAATCCTCCGTGCTGCGATAATAGGCTCCGTCCTCATATTCAAAAATATCAAGCGAAATATCTACGCTGTCGTCCTTGTTGAGACTGTTCTGCCAAACGCAGTAAACATCATCGCAGTCATAGACAAAGGTATTATTCGCAAGAATCTCTCTGTGCTTATATATTGTATTCACGTCAAAAATAAATATACCGTTATGCTCCATAAAAAGTCCGACTTTTTGAATAGTTTCGGCAACATCCTCGGCGCAGTCAAGGTGATTAAGACTGTCCAGCATACAGACCGCTCCGCTGATCGTTCCGTAAAGATCAAGCTCGGTCATATCCTGACAAAGAAACAGAACATCAACATTTTCCGAATACTTTTTATTCTGAGCCTGAGAAAGCATGGCATAAGCCGAATCCGTACCTATCATATCATATCCGCGCTTTGCAAGCTCAATCGTCAGGCTTCCTGTTCCGCAGGCAAGGTCAAGAATCGGTTCCTTACCCTTAACCCCGTAACGTTCAAAAAGCGCACTGATATAATCGGCACGCTTTTCGTATTCGATATTATCCGTCAGCTTGTCATAAACGTTTGCAAACGCATTATAGCCGCTCATTCTTTTTCTCCGTTCATTCGGTCAAATACAAGGTCATATCCGCCGCAGCCGTACTGGAGCGAACGGTTAACACGGCTGACTGTTGCCGTGCTTGCACCTGTTTCATCAACGATATCGCTGTAGACTTTTTTCTCACGAAGCATTTTTGCAACAACGATTCGTTGCGAGATTGATTTAAGCTCGTTGACCGTGCAAAGATCCTCAAAGAAATCATAGCATTCATCAACGGATTTAAGGTGAAGTATTGCGTCAAAGAAAAGGTCTGTGTTTTTATCTTTAAGCTTTTTTTCCATAAATTAGCATCTCCGTTTAATTTAATCAGCGGTATCCTTTACACCTTTATATTTTATCACATTAAAACGTAAAAGTAAAGTTATTATTCAAAATTAAATGTTGACGTGTGACTCTCAACACCGCCTATAAGTGTTGGTGTGTACGCAATTATAACAATATCGGGGTCGGTTCTGTCAATATAATCTATAACACTGCCGTCAAAATAACGTCTGTCAAGAAGCGTTGTGCTCTCAAATGTCTGTGAAAGATACGGGGCAACGCATTTATTATATGAATCGCCGATAATGAGAATCTTTTTGCCGTTTTTGCAGTCATGGTTTGTTATTTGCGTCAGCGCCTTATTGCCGTTGAGATAAGACGCATATGCAGAGTAGTTATAGTAATCGGTGTTGTTGAGGTAACTCTTATTGAATATGACATTCTCAAAGCGTCCGGTGCTCGGTGCGTCGTTATTATACTGAACGGTAATATTTGTTTTCTTTTTCGGATAAATTATGCTTATATCCTCGGGATCGGCAAAGGTCAGCGTCACAATTTTTCCTTGTGAGCCGAAGCAGTATTTTTCATACAAGTCAATGTTATAGCTTTCGAGATTGCCTATATCGCTGTCAAGCTTATATCCAAAGTCTGAATTAAGTGTGCTTACAATTTGTCCTGCAGCCCAAACTCCTGTTTCGGGTTTCCAGTGATGGTCGGTTTTAAAGAAATTCGAGTACCAGTCACTGTTCTTTTGAGCCAGCGAAGCTCTCAGATCCGAGCAGTTAACACCGCTCTTTTTAAGCCTTTCAACAAGGTTGTCGGCAGTTATGTTTGCTCCGTCCGTGACTCCTTCCGGAAGCATACCGTCGCCCTCTTTTTCTTTTGCCGGATATTGAAAATATACAAAGTCGATTCCTTTTTCTTTCATTATATCGCTGAACCACTTAACGCTTTCGGCTTGAGCGTCAGCATTGAGAGAGGTGCTGCTTTCAAATGTCAAATATCCGTTTTTCATAACAATAACGGAATCGCTTCCGCTGACAATTTTCATTCCGACAGTCTTTCCGAAAAGGGCGTTTGCCTCAACATATTTCATTCTTCCGGGCAAAAGCTTCGTAGTATAATAATCTATGTTTTCCTTTAATGTGTTTACTTTTTCAAGATAAGCCGAAAAAATGCCCGACTCGGTTTTACCGGTTTCCTCTGCCGTATTTTTTGGGGTTTTGACCGTCGGCTCGAATTCATAATTTTCACCGAAAGGATATTTCTTGCTCCAATCTTCTTGAGCAGAACTGTCATTCGATGAGCTTGAGCTTTCGGCTCCTGTCAAGCCGTAATCAAAATAACGTTTCGCACGGTAATATCTGTAGCAAACAGAGCCGAAAAAGAACGCGATTATACAAATGAAAACTATTCCGATAATAAATTTAGCTTTAAACTTTTTCATTTGATATCGCATTCCTTTCGTCAGAAATTAAAGTAAATAAACGGGTTGTACGTTCCTTTGATAATATATGTTACGGAAATCAGAAACAGTGCAACAAGTACAATTCCCGAAACGACCGTGTAAACAGGCTTGTTTGTATTTATTTTATTTTTCAGAGTTCGGATTATCGGGAAGCAGCAGATAATTCCGAGCACAAGGAAAAAGCTGTAGTTTGAAATATAAAACAGAGCTGTGCTGTCATAAAGCGGCAGAGAGCCGAAACCGAACATATTTTTAAGATATCCCCATGCCGAAGCAATATCCTTGGCCCTGAAAATGACCCAACCGATTATCACAAGGAGCATTGTGTAAACATGGCTGAAAGCACCGAGCTTTTTTGTGAAGCCCGTGAGCTTTTCGATAGTGAGAATCACAAAATAGAACAAACCCCAAATGACAAATGTCCAGTTTGCTCCGTGCCAGATTCCCGTAAGAGTCCAAACAACAAAGAGGTTAAAAATCAGTCTCGATTTTTTCTTTACTCTGCTGCCTCCGAGCGGAAAATAAACATAATCCCTGAACCATGTTCCGAGCGAGATATGCCATCTGCGCCAAAACTCGGAAACGGATTTTGATACATACGGATAATCGAAATTTTCAAGAAATTCAAAGCCGAACATCTTTCCGAGTCCGATCGCCATCTCGCTGTAGCCCGAGAAGTCAAAAAGAATTTGCAAGGTATAAGCGAGTGCACCGAGCCACGCTGATGAGACCGAGCTGACCTCGCTGTCAAAAATTCCGTCGGCAACGATTGCGGCATTATTTGCAATAAGCACCTTTTTTACAAATCCTATCATAAAACGGTAAACGCCGTCGGTGAATTGATCGAAATTCTCATGCCGTTCCTTTATTTGATCGGCAATGGTTTGATAACGTACTATCGGTCCCGCAATGAGCTGGGGAAAGAAAGAAATATACAGCGCAACGTTGCACGGATTTTTCTGTACATCGCCGTTGCCGCGGTAAACATCAATAACATAAGACATTGCCTGAAACGTAAAAAACGAAATACCTATGGGCAAGGTTATGTTTAGTGTATCAAGGCTTGTATGAAAAAGCAAATTGATATTTTCAAGCGTAAATGTCAGATACTTAAATACAAAGAGCATTCCTATGTTAAAAATAACCGATACCGTTAAGGCTGCTCTGCCTTTTTTGTTGCCGCGGTTTTTATCGACCGCCAGTCCGAGCGCCCAGTTAACGAGAATTGAACCTAACATGAGAAGTACGTAAACAGGTTCACCCCACGCATAAAAGAAAATGCTCGAAACAATCAGCACGGCATTTTTAAAAGGCAACGACTTGAAAATCGGGTTATAGTATGCAATTAAAACTATCGGCAGAAACAAAAATAAAAATGTTGTTGACGAAAAAACCATACTATACCCCCTTTTTTTAAATAAATTTATTTTTATAAGTTTTTTAGAAATAAAGCTGCAGCAAACTTCTTTATAAATTTTTCTCAGTCACAGACAAGCCGTGACAGCTCCCAAAATGAGGAGCCACGCCCAAAACAAATTTCATTTAACTTTCGGCAAAAGTCTCGATCAGAGGAACTGCGGCAAATGCTTCAAATACGAAAGCGCATTGATAATCAATTATACAATATAATAATATTTTTTTCAACTGTAAAAATAGATAATACCTGTTTCTCGGATTTGTTGACAAATAAAAAAGGGTATAGTATAATTTGAAGGTAATCAACTGTTGTGAAAAATTATTGATTACATCTAAAAATTACGAATTGAGGTAATTATATTATGAATATAGCAGTGGTTCTTGCAGGCGGCTCGGGAAGCCGAATGGGTATGGTCGACAGGCCGAAGCAGTTTATTGACATCTACGGTAAGCCGGTTATTATCCACACTCTTGAAGCATTCGAAATCAACGAGAAAATTGACGCAATCTGCGTTGTTTGCGTAAAGGCATGGCAAGAGGATCTAACTGTGTGGCTCAAGGAATATGATATTCGCAAGGTTCGCTGGATTGCCGATGCCGGAGCCTCACGTCAGGAGTCCTCGCTCAATGCGTTAAATGCGATTCAGGCAGAGTGCAGCGGCGACGATTATGTTATCATTCACGATGCCGCAAGACCGCTTGTTTCTCAGAAAATTATCAATGAGAACATTGAAAAGGTCAAGGAATTCGGTGCTTGCGATACCGTTATTCCGGCTCACGATACGATCATAAAGAGCGTAGACGAAAAAACACTTGATTCAATTCCGCTCAGAAAAGAGCTTTACCTCGGTCAGACCCCTCAGTCTTTCAAGTATTCGATCGTAAGAAAGGCTTATGACGACTATTTTGCAATCCCCGAGGAAAAGCGCCCCGTCATGACCGATGACTGCGGACTTGTTCTTTCGGCAGGCATTAAGATAGGTATGGCAATGGGAGACAAGCTCAACATGAAGATAACAACAATGGAGGATCTCCTTCTTGTTAAATCCATTGTAAGAGCCGGAAGATAAGGCAGAAAGGATTGGTTAATTTTGTTCGCTAAGAGTTACAAAATTACAGAGCCGAAAAGATTTGAAATATTCGTTGAGGATATTAGAAACGATCATGTTCTTGTGCGACCCGAGTATCTTGCAGTATGCAAGGCGGATATCCGTTACTATCTCGGCAACAGAAGTCTTCGCATACTTAAAAGAAAGTTTCCGATGAGCCTTATTCATGAGGCAACGGGTGTTGTTGTTCGTGATAAAAGCGGTAAATTCAAGAGCGGTCAGAGAATCGTTCTTCTTCCGTGCCGTAAATCGGACTGCGACGGAACAAAGTGCGAGGTCTGTGTAAGAAACAATCCGCGCCTGCTTGACAATTACTGCCCGGAATCCAAATTCTGTTCCAGCAACTATGACGGCTTTTCAAAGGAGCTCATTGACCTTGAACATGAATACATGATCCCGATCCCCGATGAGATCGGACCGGAAGCCGTTTTCTCCGAGCTTATTTCCGTCGGCTGCTGTGCTATGAGACGTGCAGGCTTTACCGAGGGCGAAAGCGTTAAAAGCGTAACCGTTTGGGGCGACGGAATAATGGGATATATTATCTCTCTCGTTGCGAAATACGGTTTCGGCTGTGAGGTCAACATTGTGGGTCTTAACAAGGAAAAGCTTGATATGTTTGATTTTGCAAATGTCTATTATTCAAACGATATCGACGCCCTTCCGAGAATGTCTGTTGCAATTGAGGCTGTCGGCGGCAACGCATCCGGCATAGCCGCAAACCAGGCAATTGATAAGCTCTATTCGGGAGGAAAGCTTATTCTTTCGGGCGTTGCAAACGAAAATGTTCCGCTCAACACAAGAATGGTGCTTGAACACGGAATTTCGATAAGAGGAACAACAAGGAGTGTGCGCTGTGACTTTGAAAAAGCAGTCGAACTCCTCACAATACCTGAGTTCCGTGAACATATTCTCAGGCTCATGCTTTCAGTAAACGATGTAACAAACATCAGAGATTATTACGCGATATTTGAAAAGGAGTCAAAGTCAACGGCTCTCGGAAAAAACATCATGAAAATTTCATTTTAATCAAGCAGCAAAGTCTGACGCAAGCTTCTGTTTGCGTCGGACTTTTGTGAGCTTTTCCGTTGCAAGGCGTTTTATTTTTGTAAAGATAATAAATTGTTCCATATAAACAAACTATCCGCAGACTTTGATTTTGTCAATGTCTGCGGATTTTTGGTGATTACAATAATTATTTACTTGTATGCTAAATAGATGTACGATGTGCCTATACCGTTTAAGTCACTTGTCACGTTGCCTGAGGTGCTGTTGGAAACCTTGAAGCCGGTCGAGGTAAGCGAGAGACCCTGGGAGGAAAGGGATTCGTTTGCAACCGCCATATAGCTCTTGCATGTGCTCTTTGTGAAGTCAACCGATACGGCAGGCTTGCCCGTCGCCATAAGAATCACAAGCTGCGGCTTGAAGCCGACGGAAAGCGAACGTGTCGACGAGCCGTTTCCAATATAAAATCCCGCTTCAAACGGAGCGTTCCATTTTATTTTGTCCTCGGCGGTTACATGAATTTCGCTATTTCTGATATGGCTGCCGCAAAGAAGCTCTTTGTCAAGAAAGCTTGCAAAGTTTTCATCTGTGCTTGCGGCAGGGCAGAAGTCGGCATTCATCAAAAACCAGCCGTTCATCACGAGAGCATCGGTGTCTCTGTCGGAGGCTATATCCTCACATCCGGATTTTTCGATGTTCAGGTTTGTCCTGAAAGTCAATGCATCGGCAATTCTTGTAAATATATCGTGGCATGCCTGACCGCCTTTTGAGAAAGGAACGCAAATGCTCAGATTTGCTTTAATCATTGCCGTTCGGCAGTATTCCTGTTTTTCAAGCACACCGTCGTCGTTGGCAACAAATTTGTCAGTGATTTCGATATTGTCAATTCCGACGGCAACAATTGCTTTTCTCAGCGGAACAGCCTTGTTTATCGGAGGATATTCAACAAAGAAGGTCAGATCGTTCATATCATCCTGTTTACCGAGCCATTCGACAATTCTTATTGGGAGTGAAACAATACTGTCCATTATTCAACCTCCACAATTTCTCTGATTATTGCCCAGACGTAAATCACTTCGTTCTTGAAATACACCTTTTCACAACGGTCAACGGTGTATTTCTTTCCGTTGGATTCAACGTGACAGCTTTCCTTTTCGGGATCGTGGTCGGGGGGACCGATATAAAGATAATGTCCCTGGCTGTTAAAGCCGATAACAGTATTGACGCCGTTAAGGTACATCTTGTTTTTATATCTCAGCGGTTGAATAAAAGCTCCGAAGATCGGGCTGCTCCAGCCGTCGTCGGTCTTGAGAGTGACCTCCTGACCGTATTTTTCAAACATTGATTTGAGAGTCATGTTACATCACCTTGATTTGATTAAAAGCGAAGCTGTCGTCCTTGCAAAGCGGAATTATATCCGCCGATTTTTTATCGTAAAAGTCCTTTGCACGTTCAAGAAAATCCTCGACCGTCTTGCTGTCCTGCTCTATGCTCACATCGCCCGCCTTAAAGCTTGTAATGCTCGGCTCGCTCTCAAGAGAGCTTTTTTTGAGCGCAAGTTTGTAGTACGCAAGCCCTGCGGCTGCGGCAATGACACGAAAATCTTCCCTGTCGGCATCGGGCTTCAGCCTTGAGTCTATCTCTTTGATGCAGGAGCGGCATAAAGGAAGAATTTCTTCTTCCTTATATGCCGAAATGTCCGTAAGCTCGCCGAGATAGTCCTTTACTTCCCAGCAGCTCATTCTGAGCCTACCGTACCCTGATTCTCAGAGCCTGTTGTGATCTCGGCAGGAGCGAGAGTCTTAACCGCACCGGGGAGAATCTTTGCAAAGCCTGTGATAGAGGTGATAGCAATCTGCTCAAGCTGACGGTCAACAAGCTTACCGTAGTCTGTTTCAACATCGCCGACCTTGACCATTTCAAGAGCGCATGTCTTGTCAAGACCGATCATCATGCCGCTTTTTGTAACATGAGAGGACTTGATGAGGTTTGCGCCGAACGGAGTGATAAGCTTGCCTGTGCCATGAAAATTAAGTCCTGCGGCAGCATCTCTGAATTCCGACATTTTGAGTACAGTTGCCGTTACGTCGGGCGATGCGAGAATCGTGTTAAGCTCATACGGTGCAAACTGATTCCAAAAATCAATAAGATCGTCATATGTATATTCGTCTGCTGCAAGCGCACATACGCCGGCAGGGTTTTTACCTCCGTCGCCATTGATAAGAACGTCGACGGCATCTGCCATAAGGCTCTGCGCAAGGTATGAGCCGATTCTCTTGAGCGCAATTGAAACAACATCAAGACGCTGGAAACGAAGCACATCGTAAGAGGTTGTAATCATTCTGCCTCTTTTCTTGAGACGGATGGTCCTGTCGCTTACTTTGAAGTCGGCTGTTTCAAGAGTATCACCCTCCTTGAAAACCTTCATCTCGGCGTTTGCCGATGTCATTTCAAGATTCATTGCGCGGTAATCGAGAGAGTCGATATTGGTCGTTGCAGCTATGATATCGGGAAGAAAGCTTGCCTCATCCATGCCGTAGCGAACGGCTCTGGAAACGTACTCCGGGAAGAGAACTGCGGCATCGCTTGTCTGGAAAAACTTGCCGACAACAGAGCTGTCGGAGCCCTGCGGCTTGATGCCGAAACGCTTGAGCTGACGCTGATAAGCGTCGAGACCTTCAAGGTCAGTTCCTCTGTAATTCTCCGAGGGATCAAGTCCCTCCAATACCTGTGTAAAGCTGCGGCCTGTGCCGTACATACCTTTCTCAAGTCTTAAATTATCAAAACCCATTTTGGTTCCTCCTTAAAATTTAAATTCATTGTTCGTGTTTGTATTCTTTTCTTTTTTTGCCTTCAACTGAGGCGTGAGAGGGATAACGTCCTCAGCCTTTTTTCTGAAAGCGTCTCTTATTCTGATTAGCTCGTCCGTTTCAACACCCGAACACATTTTCTCAATACTTTCGCCCGAAAGGGATGGCACGGAAAGAACAGCAAATTTTGCTGTCTCCTCGGTAAGAGAGCGGCGGTAAATAATGCCGTCCTGCGCCTGTTTTTCAAGCTTTTTAATGTATTCGGAAAGCTGCTTTGCTTCGGATTCGCTGAGCTTGACGGCGTTGCCGTCCTTTATTGCCTTGATACAGTTTTCCATTGTTTCAATCTCCTTTTTGTAGCTTTTTGTCACTCCTGCATTAACCTGAGCCGGAACCGCTACGAAAGACCATTCGTAAGCATCGTTTATATCGGAAAGTCTGCAATAGCAGAGCTTACCGTCATAGATTTCGCCCTTGACGTGATTGCATGGGTCATATCTCATGTCACTGCCGCAAACAGAGCAGGTGAACGAGCCGACGGCACAACTGACACTGACTTCCTTTTTGATGCCTGCGTTAATGTCGCCGATGAGATCTGCGTTTTTCTCGGTCAGGGGCATGTATGCTCTTGCCTTGACGCATCTGTAATCCTCGCCTGTTACGGTTTTTTTGCCCGGAATCGAAACACATTCGGCGTGATAGATTCTTGCACTCTGGTTCGAGCTCTTGGGTTCGTGGTCGAAAATTCCCGTTACACCGACAAACAGCTCTGCCAACTGCATGAGAGCCTCGTTTGTAAAGCTTTCTCCGTCACGGTCAACGTCGTTGTCACAGAGAATTACGTTGAAGCTGTAAACCTCATCGGCAGAAAGTGCCTTTACGGTAAAGCGGTTGATTTTTTCAAGATCCTCGGCTGTAACTTCGCAGGGAGAAACGCTTGATTTAAATGCCTTATTCAACTGATTTCAACTCCTGTTCAATCCTTTCACTCTGTGCACGGTAAAGCCGTGCCTTTGCCAGTTCAACCTCATCTTGAAGGGTAATGTCATCCCATTCAACGGAAAATCCGTCATTTCTGCCGTTGGTAATCATCCAAAAACGGCAAATTCTTTCGATTACCGGTGTCAGCAGCCTGCGATATGCTTCAAGCTCGCTTGTCAGCACGTCTGCCTGCTGAGAGGACATTCTCTCGGTAGACGACCAGCTCAGACTCAGCATGAACGGAGGAAGGCCCGTTTTTGCAACGATCTGTTCAAGCATCTGACGGACAGGAACCTCGCTGTCGAGGATCTGATTGTCCGCTCCGATTGCTTTGATGCTGACATCGCCTACGGCAACGAAGTCTTTGACCTGGTTGCCGGGCTGCATTGCCTCACTCCATTCACGGGCGACCTGCTGCGCTCTGTCCTTTGCATATGCACGGTCAACAACATCGTTCTGCGGCTTATATGTGACGGCAAACCTGACGTTGCCGACCCTGTCCCAGTTGATTCCGATAGTGTTATAAATCTTCATCAGAATGTTGCTGACAAACGGCAGACCCTTTAAAAGTGAGCTGCCGGTAAGCTGACCTGCTTCGGGATTGAGAACCGAGAGAAGAACAAGCTGAGGATAAGTGACCGGCCTGGCTTCGGCAAGTTCTCGAACGCATACTATGCTTGAAAAGCCGTCGTCGCCGCGTTTCAGTTCAATGTCGTCAATGTCGGCATTGTAGAGGGCGACGAAATCTCCGTTTGAATCGGTGATCATCTCACCGACCGCCGTTCCATAGGTCAAAAGCTGTTCAAAATAAGCCGACATAAAAGCATTTATGCCTTGCTGACCCGAGCTGACCCTGACCTCACGAAGAAAGCGATGAAGCTCTTTTTCACATGTCTTGTCTTTGCAGTCAACATGAAAACCGCCTGTGAGCCTGATGATTTTATAAATCGCAGCGTCCACAATAGGGATAGCTTCACGAAGCTCACGGTAGAGACTGTTCTGCATTGATGAGAGGGGAGTGTAGCTGCCAAGAAGACTGAAAGGATTTTTCTTGTAGGTTTGCGGTGCTGAGACCGCGGTTTTTGCAGCGGATAATTTCTTGAATATTCCCACTGAAATTCTCCTTTCTTTTTGTGTGGAGGCAACCGCCGATTCAGGAGGCGGCCGCAAGAGTGTTAACGAGAAACACTCATAACGAAAAAGTCATTTTCGGGCGCATTCAGCGCCGTAGTGACGAAGTAGCGTAGATCGTCCATGGCATGGTCATTTTCCTTGCGCGGTGCGTCCCGAACTGCTTTATCGTCCCACTTGTAAAGCGAAAATTCACGGAGCGTGTCCTTGCATTCGGGCGAAAAATATATCACCCGTTGCTTGAGAGCATCGGATACCTGTCTGATTCCGTCAACGACATCATTCTTCGCAGGTATCACCGTGAAACGTCCTTTTCTGCGGATGCATTGAATAAAGCTTGCTGCCGATGGGTCAACGATGACCGATTCAATTCTGAGATTATCGGCAAGCTTTTCAAGCTCCTCATAATGCTCGGCGTCTGTCCTTTGCTCGCCTATTTTGCGTGAATCATAGTAGTATTCACGTATTCGGTACCATTTCTTTTCATATTCGCCCCATAGACCGAACGAACACGGATTGACCGTGCCGTAATCGCAGGAGATGAAAAATCGTGTGAACCGATCGGTTTCGGGAGGGACAGTGACATGGATTTCCTCGCTGAACATAGGATAAACAACGCCCTGAGCCGCGACCCATTTGCCCTCGACAAATCTTTTGTAGAAAGCACCCGAGTAAAGGCTTTCGTAGCGCCGGATTATCTTTTCCGTCAGCGACGGATTGTCACGCATTGTAAAATGAAGATAGAGGCAGTTCTTCTGCTTTGCCTTTAGTATCCATTCACGGTAGAACCAGTGCATAGGATGCTCTGGGTTGCAGTTGAACCACAGCTTTGAGCCGTCAAGCGAACATCTTGCGATTGCCTGCTCAACAAACGACCGCGGCATAAGAGCCACCTCATCGAGCAGAACTCCGCCGAGCGTCATACCCTGAATCAAAGCCGCCGAACCTTCATCTTTTCCGCCGAAAAGGTAAAAACGGTTTACTCTGTCCTTGTAGGTCATTTCAATATAGTTTTGCGACGATTTAAGCTTCATTGAAAAACCGAGGGAAGCCAAAATTGAATTTAAAGGAACAATAACATTCCTTTTTAACGATGCTATGGTTTTCCCGCATATAGCAAATGACGTGTCAGAAAACGCATAAAATGACCAGGCAATAAAAGAAAGAGACATACATACTGTTTTTCCCGAACGTACAGCACCGTCGCAAATGATAGCGTCATAAAAATTCTTGTCCGAACTGTCACACCACCATGTCATCGCTTGAAGCTGTTTTTCGGAAAAATTCCTGAATGATGAAAGTGAGCTACTCAAGCTTATCATTCCTCACTTTTGCGGCGCTGTTTTCAAGCGCCTTGTAGAAGGGGAGAGCACTGTCCTCATCACCGCCGGAACAAAGCTGCTCCAAGTGCTCAAGTGCTTTGAGACGGTCAAAAAATTTGATCTCGAGACCGCCGCTTTTAGGACGTTTGATTTCGCTGACGTTGAAAAGGTCAAGCTTTTCCGTTCCAAGCATAGGCTTTTCGTCGGAATATGCCAGTCTGACGGCATCCGAAATATTTCCGAATGCAAGCTGGCGATATCCTGCGATGATCTCGTCACGGTTGATGTTTCGCAGTTTGTCAAGCCGCTCGATTTCCTTTTTGATGTCCTTGCGCTCAAGCATTGACGGGCCGACCTTGCGGGCTTTGATTCCGTAGCCTGCCTTGGCTGCAGAGGCTCGTGCGTCCCTTGTCAGAGAAAAGAATAAACAAAACAGCTTTTCTTTTTCTTCAAGTGCCATAAAAACTTCCTTTCATTTTTGTACGGTTAACCGTTTTGTGAGAGTTGCCTCTCAATCTAAGCGCAAAAAACAGCAATCCATAACCTTTTTCGGTTATCGACTGCTGTTAATAATTATTTTGTTTACAATTTGTTCATATTTAGCGTAAGCGGATGCATCAATTTTAATTTGATTTATAAAATCTGCACCAAGTGAAATTTCGGTGCAAGGAGTTGTTGACAAAAAAATCACGGACGGCCGAAGCCGTCCGCTTTAATTTGCCTTATTCATTGCTTTGTCTATTTCGCCGTCAAGAATAAACGGGAGCACCTCGGTTGCCTTTGTTATGGCGGCCTTGAGCTGTTCCGTATCGTCTTTGCTGAATTTTGAAAGAACCCAGTCGGCGAGATCGTATTCGGGGTTCGGTTTTGCACCTACGCCGATTTTAATTCTCGGGAATTGGTCGGAATTGAGATGATAAATAATACTTTTGATTCCGTTGTGTCCGCCGTCCGTACCCTTGCGCCTTATTCTCAGCTTGCCGCAGGGGAGGGAAATATCGTCGAAAATAACGATTATCTTCTCCGGCGGTATCTTATAGAATTTTGCAATGTCTCTGACAGCCGTGCCGCTGTTGTTCATAAACGTCTGCGGCTTGACAAGCAGGCATCTGTGATTGTTGATAACAACGTCTGCGACAAGCGCATTGTTTTTAAGATTGTTAATCTCTGTGTCAAGCTCGCTTGCAATATGGTCAAGCGTCAGAAAGCCTGCGTTGTGGCGAGTGAATTCATAATTTTTACCCGGATTGCCGAGACCGACTATAAGAAATTCAATCGGTCCCGGGGCAATTCCTTTGCTTCGTTTAAAGAACATCTTGTACCTCAGGAAATTGCCGTATTGAAGCTTTGACCTCAATACGACAAATTTGTTTCTTTTCTTTTTGCGGTTAACCGAATTTAACGGTCATTGTTTTCTTGGTTACCGAGTCCCAGTTGTCAATATCGGTAATGCTGTCATCGACGAGGGTGTAAACAAGCTTGACCTTCATGTCGTTGAGCTCTTTGATTATTGTTTCCTCGTCGGGATATTTATCAACGTTTACAAGACCCGAAATATAAACCGGTACACCCGAACCGGATTTGATTCCGTATTCGCAGTCGAGATTTTTCAAAACGACAAGATTGTTGTTTGAATTTGTCAATTCAAGGAACGATGTGATAAGTCTCTGCGAGCTTGTGTTAGCGATATAAGCCGTGTATCCGAACTCGACCCATTTTTCTGCATTCTTGACGATGTCCTCAGCCTTGCTCTTGTCAACTCCGTTGTCAACCATGGTGTTGACAAGCTTTACTTTTTGAGCATCGTTTTTAATGGTCTCACTGAGTCTGGTGCTCATCGTCAGGTCGTTAATGATAGGACTGTCAACCTTGACGACTCTCGTCGCATCTTCGCTCTTGCCTTCGGCATTGACCGAGGTGTACTTGACAACGGCGGTGCTTGCCTTTTCGTCAACGCTCGGCTGAACTGGAGCACCTTTTCCGTCAATGACCTCTTGAACGCTTGCCTTGGTTGTTCCGTTAGAAGCGTCAGCACCGGATATGACGTCCGCAGTGTTGCCCTTCTTTCCGCAGCCGCCGACGGCGAGCACAACGCTCGCTGCCATGACAAGCGAAATAATTCTCATTAAAATTTTGTTGTTCATAATCTACCTCTTACTTCTGCCATCTGTATGGCTTCTTTTTCTTGACCCAATCCTTCTTGACGGATTCCTTGGCTCTTGCAATTGCAAGAGCATTGTCGGGAACGTTATCGGTGATGACCGAGCCTGCTGCCGTGTATGCGTTGTCTCCGACCTGAACGGGAGCGACAAGGCAGGTATCGCAGCCGATGAACGCATTGTTTCCGACTTTTGTTCTCGCCTTGGATTTGCCGTCATAGTTGGCGGTCGCACAGCCGCAGCCGAAGTTTACACCGCTGCCGACGTCGGAATCGCCTATATATGTCAGGTGAGCGACGCTCGTATGGTCGCCGATGATGGAATTCTTGAATTCAACAAAGTTACCGACCTTGACTCCCTCGCCGATAACCGAACCGGGACGTACACGAACGAACGGACCCATGTGTGCACCGTTCTTTATCTCCGCACTGTAGCATTGAACATTGTTGAGCGAAACGTTGTCACCGATAACGCTGTCCTCAATGAGACTGTTCGGGCCTATTTCGCAGTTTGCACCGATAACGGACTTGCCCTTTATTATCGTGCCGGGAAGGATTTCCGTATCAGCTTTGATTTTAGCGTCGGGAGAGATGATAACTCCGTCCGCACACGGAATCGAAACACCGTTGAGCATATGCTTTTTGAGAATGTTCCTGCGAGCGATATCGTTGAGTAGCTGGAGCTGAACTCTGTCGTTTGCGCCGAGAACGATATCGGGTGAGCTTGCATCGTAAGCGACGGCATTGAGACCTTTTTCGAGAATGACCTCAACTGCGTCGGTAAGATGATATTCGATCGCCTCATCATTCTTTCTGTCGTGCTTTTCGATTATACCCTCGAGCGATTCGAGAAGAACCGAGCCGGAAAACCAATATGCACCCGAGTTTACCTCATTGACTATCTTTTCGGCCTGTGTAGCTTCTTTCTCCTCAACTATCCTTTTGAGCTTACCGTCTCTTGAACGGATTATTCTGCCGTAACCGAACGGATCGGCAACCTTTGCGGAAATTACCGTTGCGGCATTGTTGCCTGCCTTATGAAAATCAAGAGCCGCTTTGAGAGTTTCGGCGGGGATAAGGGGAGCGTCACCGTTGAGAACGAGCACGTTGCCCGGAATATGCTCCTTGATAAAATCCTTTGCCTGCATGATTGCGTGACCCGTACCGAGAAGCTCCTTCTGCTCGACGGTCTTGAATCTGCCGCCGAAATGCTCATCGATCATCTCATGCTTGAAGCCCGTAACCAGGCAGATATCACTTACGCCGGCATTGACCGCCGCGTCGGTGACCCAATCTATCATAGGTTTGAACAAAACCTCGGCGAGAACCTTAGGCTTTGACGATTTCATTCGCGTGCCTTGACCTGCTGCCAGAATAACTGCACAATTTGAACTCATTTTGCTTCCTCCTCAGTAAATAAAAATCTACATACTAATTATTGCAGAAAATCAAAAGAAATACAATAGAATTTTTCATTTTTTTTACGACAATTTTCACAAAAGTTTAGGCGTTTATTTGTGCTTATTTATTTCAAAAATGTATAGCAATAGTTTGTCCCGTGTGTTATAATAATACGAAACGTGTTATTGGGATTATTCTGCCCAATCGCTGTTAACAATTTAGGTAATAATTTTAAATGGAGGTAATACCCATGGCAACTAAGTATACTTACCTTTTTTCCGAAGGTAACAAAGACATGCGTAATCTCCTCGGCGGTAAAGGTGCAAACCTTGCAGAGATGACCAACATCGGTCTTCCTGTTCCCCAGGGATTTACGATCACAACAGAAGCCTGTACAAAGTATTATGAAGACGGCAAGAAGATCAATGATGAGATCAAGGGTCAGATCATGGACTACATCGAGAAGATGGAAGAGATCACCGGCAAGAAGTTCGGCGATAAGAAGAATCCTCTTCTCGTTTCCGTTCGTTCGGGTGCCCGTGCTTCCATGCCCGGCATGATGGACACAATTCTTAACCTCGGTCTTAACGAGGATGTTGTTGAGACAATCGCAGAGATGTCAGGCAATCCGCGTTGGGCTTGGGACTGCTACAGAAGATTTATCCAGATGTACTCCGACGTTGTTATGGAAGTCGGCAAGAAGTACTTCGAGGAGCTTATTGATAAGATGAAGGCCGAGAAGGGCGTTACTCAGGACGTTGAGCTTACAGCCGATGACCTCAAGGTTCTCGCAGGTCAGTTCAAGGATGAGTACAAGTCAAAGATCGGTGCTGACTTCCCGTCAGACCCGAAGGAGCAGCTCATGGGTGCTGTTGAGGCTGTTTTCCGTTCATGGGACAACCCGCGTGCTAACGTTTACCGTCGTGACAACGATATCCCGTATTCATGGGGTACTGCCGTTAACGTTCAGTCAATGGCATTCGGTAACATGGGTGACGATTGCGGTACCGGTGTTGCTTTCACCCGTGACCCGGCTACAGGCGCAAAGGGCCTCTTTGGTGAGTTCCTTACAAATGCACAGGGTGAGGACGTTGTTGCAGGCGTTCGTACACCGATGAAGATTTCCGAGATGGCTGACAAGTTCCCCGAGGCTTTCAAGCAGTTCCAGGATGTTTGCCATACTCTTGAGGATCATTACAGAGATATGCAGGACATGGAGTTCACTGTTGAGCACGGTAAGCTCTTCATGCTTCAGACAAGAAACGGTAAGAGAACAGCTCAGGCTGCCCTCAAGATCGCTTGTGACCTCGTTGACGAGGGCATGATCGACGAGAAGCAGGCTGTTAAGATGATCGACCCGAGAAACCTTGACACTCTTCTTCACCCCCAGTTCGATGCTAAGGCTCTTAAGGCTGCTACACCGATGGGCAAGGGCCTCGGCGCATCTCCGGGTGCTGCTTGCGGCAAGATCGTATTCTCGGCAGAGGACGCTGTAGAGTGGGCTGCAAGAGGCGAGAAGGTTGTTCTTGTTCGTCTTGAGACTTCTCCGGAAGACATCACAGGTATGAAGTCGGCTCAGGGTATTCTTACAGTTCGTGGCGGTATGACATCTCATGCAGCCGTTGTTGCCCGTGGTATGGGTACTTGCTGTGTATCGGGCTGCGGCGACATCAAGATGGATGAAGCTAACAAGAAGTTCGAGCTTGCAGGCAAGACCTTCGTTGAGGGTGACTACATCTCAATCGACGGTTCAACAGGTAACATCTATGACGGTATCATCCCGACTGTTGACGCTAAGATCGCAGGCGAGTTCGGCAGAGTTATGGAGTGGGCTGATAAGTACAGAAGACTTAAGGTTCGTACAAATGCAGATACTCCGACAGATGCTAAGAAGGCAAGAGAGCTCGGCGCAGAGGGTATCGGTCTTTGCCGTACAGAGCATATGTTCTTTGAGGCAGACAGAATCGCTGCTTTCCGTGAGATGATTTGTGCAGATACTCTCGAGGAGAGAGAGGCTGCTCTTGATAAGATTCTTCCGTATCAGCAGGGCGACTTTGAGAAGCTCTATGAGGCTCTTGAAGGCAACCCGGTTACAATCCGTTTCCTTGATCCGCCGCTTCATGAGTTCGTTCCGACTGAGGAAGCTGACATCAAGGCTCTTGCAGATGCACAGGGCAAGTCCGTTGAGGACATCAAGGCTCTCATCAGCTCTCTCCATGAGTTCAACCCGATGATGGGTCACCGTGGATGCCGTCTTACAGTCACATATCCTGAGATTGCTAAGATGCAGACAAAGGCTGTTATCCGTGCAGCTATCAACGTTAAGAAGGCTCATCCGGATTGGGCACTCGTTCCCGAGATCATGATTCCTCTTACCGGTGAGGTTAAGGAGCTTAAGTTCGTTAAGGACGTAGTTGTTGCAACAGCTGACGCTGAGATCGCAGCAGCAGGCATCGACCTCAAGTACGAGGTTGGTACAATGATCGAGATTCCTCGTGCCGCTCTTACAGCTGACGAGATCGCTAAGGAAGCTGAGTTCTTCTGCTTCGGTACCAATGACCTTACTCAGATGACATTCGGCTTCAGCCGTGATGACGCAGGTAAGTTCCTCGGTTCTTACTATGACCACAAGATTTATGAGTTCGATCCGTTTGCAAAGCTCGACCAGGTTGGTGTAGGTAAGCTTATGGATATGGCAGTTAAGATGGGTAAGGCAGTTCGCCCGACTCTCCACTGCGGTATCTGCGGCGAGCACGGCGGAGATCCTTCTTCGGTAGAGTTCTGCCACAAGATCGGTCTCGACTATGTATCTTGCTCACCGTTCCGTGTTCCGATCGCTCGTCTTGCAGCTGCGCAGGCAGCTATTAACGAAAAGTGCTAATCAGAAGTTAGCGAAAATCGCAACAAGTAAATAGCATTCGCCCACATTATCGAAAGGTAGTGTGGGCGTTTTTTTGGCTCTAATCCTTACAAATCATTCTTCCGGTGCAAAAAAACGGTCAACAAAGGCAATGAAGCTTATCGTGAACACCGCGAAGAAAAGCGTATTCAGAAGAACGTGTCAAAAAGTATGAGGAAGAATTGCGCAGATCTGCTCAGACCTCCTCCCCACAGCAGAACGCGGCAAGAGAAAACGTAAAGAAGAATGTCGAGACGCAGAGAGCTAATACCCGCATCAAGCGTAATCAGACGATCAAAACTGCGGAACGTACCGAACACACTATCAAGCAGTCCGCCCGTTCTGCGGGTAAACAGACTGTGAAAGCCGGTGCGAAAGGTACGGTGAAGTCAACTGAAAAGACGGTCAAAACTGCCGAAAAGACTTCCAAAGCGGCTATCAAGACCGCAGAAGCTACCGCGAAAGCTACGCAAAAAGCCGCAGAAGCAACTGCAAAGGCGGAGCAGAAAGCGGCTGAGATTGCAAGACAGACTGCCATTGCCACATACAAGGCGGCTGCTGCTGTGGCAAAAGCGATTGCGGCGGCAGTCAAAGCAATTATCGCTGCGGTCGAAAAACTCATCGCGGCTATTGCTGCGGGCGGCTGGTTTGCACTCATTGTAGGTTCCTGCTTTGGCATCTTCTTCTCCAGCGAGGATAAGAACGATGGCTCCCAGACCATGCGTGAGGTTGTCGTGGAAATCAATCAGGATTACCAAAACCAGCTTGATACCATCAAGGCAAATAACCCGTATGATGATCTCGAAATGTCCGGTTCCCGTGCTGTGTGGCCGGAGGTGCTTCCCGTCTATGCGGTAAAGACTACAACCGACCCGGATAACCCGCAGGAAGTGGCTTCTGTAACGGAAGAAAAGAAACAACTTCTAACGGATATTTTCTGGGAGATGAATGACATTTCCTATCGCACGGAAACGGACACTGAAACAGAAATCATTGAATCCGATGACGGCAACGGCAACATTCTCGAAGGAACTGTTGAGGTTACGAAGACAACGCTCTATATCACCGTAAGCCATAAGACGGCGGAAGAAATGTCAGATCAGTACCGATTCAACGATGACCAGGATTCGCAGCTCGAAGAACTGCTTAGCGTAGACAACTCCATGTGGCTGGCAGTGCTTTACGGTATCTATGGCTCTGACGATATGATCGTTCAGGTCGCACTGTCACAGATCGGAAATGTCGGCGGTGAACCTTATTGGTCGTGGTATGGCTTTGGCAGTCGAGTTGAGTGGTGCGCTTGCTTTGTCTCGTGGTGCGCCGACCAATGCGGGTATATCGAAACCGGCGTTTGTCCAAAATACGTGGGTTTCGTAAACAGTGTTGCTTGGTTCAAAGAACACAGCCAATGGGTTGACGGTTCTGAAACTTCCTCGCCCGGAATGATTATCTTTTATGATTGGGATAGCCCCAACGGTGAATCCAATCCACAGGACGGACTTTCGGATCATACCGGCATTGTCGAGAGAGTGGAGAACGGTATCGTTTATACTGTTGAAGGCAACTCCGGCGATAGCTGCCGCCAGTGTCAGCGGGCAGTTGGCAACTATGAGATTTTCGGATACGGTGTTCTTATTCCGTAAACAATATGCTCCGGCATCGGGTACTTGGTTACTCGGTGTCTGAGCTTTTTTTGTACATTATATGTCGCTCAAAATCGACATTAAAGCCAATTATCAAAGCGAAATCGTGCCAATATCTTGAAAAATCAAATTATTCGTGCTATAGTATAACATGTATATTTATATCCAGTGGCACGAGCCGCTTTTGAGCATATGTTTAATGAAGGCTATCTTCACATGACAGTATCATACGATAAACTTTGGAAATTGATGAATGCAAATAAGATGAAGAAGAGCGGGCTTGCAAGGGCCGCTGAGATAAGCCAATATACCATGACAAAGCTTAATAACGACAGACTCGTTTCCATGGAGATAATGCTCCGCCTGTGCAAAATCTTTCATTGCGATATAGGCGATGTTATGGAAGTAATCGAGAACGACTAATACTACAGAGAGATGATAGATATTCCTGAATATCGTAGTAACTGGAACGAAGCTACTTGTGTCCAAATGCCAGCCTTAGTCCACTTGACATGAATATTTTGGAAAAATCACTGAGGATATGGCAGGTACTGTTTATGATCCGGATACCAATATCCTTATTGATGTATTCAAAACGCAATTTACAAAACTTAATCCAGAAAAATATGGTGAAGCAGAGGCTATGCTTAGAACTATTCGTCAAGAGCTTGATAACGACGATATAGGCGAAAGCTTTTATAAGAGATTAAAAGCTGTGTCACCTGTTAAGCTGGTTGATTTTGAGCATCCGGAGAATAATACATATCATTGTACGGCTGAATTTACTTGTAAGCGCGACGAGGATGAATTCAGACCGGATATTACTCTGTTCATAAACGGCTTATCTCTTGTTTTTATCGAAGTAAAAAAAGCCCAACAATGTCGGCGGTATGGTTGCTGAGGCTGACCGCATGAACAAGCTCAGATTCCCGAACAAGAAATTCAGAAGATTTATTAACATCACACAGTTGATGATATTCTCGAATAATATGGAATATGACGCACTTGGCGGAATAGTTCCTATTCAAGGCGCTTTTTATTGCACAGGAGCAAAGAAAAAATCTCCGTTCAACTGCTTTAGAGAACATAATACGTTAAATCAGGATGTAGCTCCATACAACGGTAATTATCAGTATGGAGCTATAAATCCTGAGGTTGAAAAGAAAATCCTTTGTGACTTTAATAATCAAGTTATTCATACGACCCCGGAATATCAAACGAACCTCATACTGAATGGGCTTGTCTCATCATTGGATCACGCCGTTCAGGGTGATACTCTTACAAACCCGTATCACATGAGCGATGATGGGCAGACTCTTCGACAGTTTGATTTTGAAGTATGCAATTCTCCGTTCAACCTTAACTTTTCTGAAACTATAGAGACTCTTGCGGCTATGTCGGCAAGGTTTTGGGTCGGGGTTCCCAACATCCCGAACAAAAAGAAAGAAAGCATGTCTTAAACTCCATGAAGCCAAACGGAAAAGCTGCTATCGTCCTTCCGACTGGATTCCTAACATCTAAAAGTGGCGTGGAAGGAAAAATACTTAAACATATTGTGTATGGCGTAATAAGTATGCCCGCTAACATCTTTGCCAATACTGGGACAAACGTATCAGTCGTTTTTTTGGATAATTCCCAAAAAATGATGGTGCAGTTCTAATTGATGCAACAAAACTTGGTGAAGAATATCAGGAAGGAAACAATAAAAAAGTTAGGCTGACCGAAGAGGAAATTAACAAAATCGTTGATGCGTTTCACGGAAGAAAAACAATTCCTCAATTTTCGGTTGTTGTGCCATACGATAAAAGGATTTCTAAAAAATCATCTTTAGCGGTAGGACAATACTTTAGATGTATCTGTAGATATTGAAATTCCAAACGAAGAGAGCTTTACACAATCTCTCGAGGAAATTCAGACATCAATGAATGATATATATGCCAGAATTAAAAGCGTACAAGATAGAATAAATAGTATTAGTTCTGATATTTTGTACTCTAAAGATGGCGTGGAACATGTCGAGAAAAAATGTCTTTCTGATATAGCTGACTTAGTTAATAATTCTGTTAGTCCGATGAATAATAGGAATACTTTATATAAACATTACAGTATTCCAGCTTTTGTTTTGGATAAGTGCCCTGCACTGGAATATAGGTCAGAGATAGATAGTGGAAAGTATCTAATTCCGGATGGAGCTATTCTTGTGTCAAAACTTAAGTCTCAGTTCAAAAGAGTGTGGGTTCCGGAAAAATATGACGATGTTAGTATTTGTTCTACTGAATTTATGCCTTTTGTCGCAAAAAATAGAAAGCAAAGAGGTTTTTTATATTCGGTAGTGAATGGGCCTGCTTTCCAGCAGTATATAATTCAATGTTCGTCAAGCTCTACAGGAAGCAGAAAAAGAATGCAGCCTGAATTGTGCGGGGCGTTTTCATTTCAATGTCTAACAGATTCGTTTATATTAGAAAAATACAATGTGTTGTTTGAGAGTGTTTTTGAACTGGAGCGTCTTGCGATAAATTTCCGAAAACTAACAGATCGGTACCAGGCATTTATCAATCTATTGATAAATGAAAACGTAATTCTTTTCAGATAATTGTTTCCGAAAGCAGATTTAATCCCAAGCAATAATAAAAGCCACGGAGGACGGTATCATGGCTAAGCTTAAAATCATTAGTAACCCGTATAAGAAAGAAATCCGCTATCAGAAATGGCAGGATAACGGTGCTCAATGGATTGATATTGACTATTCTAACTGCAAGAACAGCAAGTTGCTTAGTCAAGAACTTTCCAAAGGCTTCTTCCCTTTTTGCGTGAAGAAAATAGTTGATGCCATTATTGAAGAATACGGAGCAGAGGGCGAAAGTATTCAGGTCTTCTTTGAAGGATCTGCTGATGAGTTCAAAGAGCTTGAAGCTGCTTGCGCGTATGGCGACTGCAAAGGCGCTATTGTTGCCGAGCGATCTGATATCGGGCTTGAAAACGCCAGAGATATTCTTCCGGAGGTTAAGAAGCTCTTTCAGGAAATGAATCCCTTGATTATGCAGAGCGTATCGGATCAGGAGAAGATTCAACGAGATCTAAACCGTTTTACTGATGCGTCAAGCGATGTTGTTCCTGTGTGTGTACTTGGCAACTACAGCGCCGGAAAATCGACGTTTATCAACTCTCTGATTGGCAGTGAAATTCTTCCGAGCGGCATTGAGCCGATTACGGCTAAGATATATAAAATAGCCCGTTCAAAGTATCCCGACCGTGCCTCTGTGAAATGCCAATATCAGAATCAAGACGTTATCTTGTTGTTTACTGACACAGAGACGAAGTTTGAAAGTGATGCCTCCAATGCGTTGTCTATCGCGTTGAACGCCGGTCTTGAAGCGATGAGCGGTGCAAGTATCGTTCTCCGCGTCAACAAGGCGCTCGGTATCATCAACGATTTTGAAAACAACGTAGATGAAACACTAATTTCTGATCTGATTGAGGTTGAAATTCCTTTTAGCAAAGGAGTCCTTGCGCAGTCCCAGCATCCGTTTGTTTTGTTTGATACTCCCGGTTCAAACTCTGCTTCTAACGCAAAGCATCTTATGGTGCTGAAAGAGGCAATGGCAAACATGACAAATGGTTTGCCGATATTCTTGTCAACGCCTGATGCGCTTGACAGCACTGACAATGAGAATCTGTATCATATCATTCGGGATATGGAGGAACTGGACAGCCGTTTCACGATGATTGTTGTGAATAAGGCTGATGGGCCCGGCTTACAGCGGAGAGATTCGACCGATTCCGAGGAAAACCGCATTTTGAACCAAGCTGTCCCACGTAATTTGTATTCTGGCGGTCTCTTTTATGTTTCCTCAATTTTGGGACTTGGTTCTAAAAACGATGGTGAATTCCTGGACGAGTTCTATGCGGAAACTTACGATGATCAGGTTTATAAATACAACAACCCCGGCGAGCGGCGATACAAAACTCTATATTGCTACAATATTATGCCGGCACAGTTAAAGCAACGTTCAGATAACGCTGCGGCGGCACAGCAAGACTTGGTATATGCAAACAGCGGTTTGTTTAGTATTGAAACCGAAATAGAAAACTTTGCGGGAAAGTATTCATCATATAATAAATGCTTCCAGTCTCAGATGTTCCTTAAGAAAGTTCTTGAAATCACGGCAGACGAAATTGAACAGCAAAAAGAAGAATGTGATGGTATTCGTCAGAGCATCAAGGACAAGCTTGAAGAGGACAAGGCAAAACTCATCGAAAGGCTTGAGCAAACCGCTGCCGATGAACGCCAGGAATATGATGACACGTATGGCATTCACATGAGTGAGTACCTCAAAGGCATTGAAGGCACATTCTCGGCAGAAGATTTAAGCGTTAGAGTTGAAGAGCTGACGAAAAATCTTGAAGACGAAATGGGATATGATGATCGCCAAGACGATGTGAAAAAGTCCTTTGCTGATGTCGGAGGAAATCTGAAAGATAAATTCAATAATGCGCCAAAGAAATTCAGCATCGCAACCTTGAAATCAATGGCTACCGGTTTTACTGATGACGTAACCGCAGTAAGGGATGCTTACAAAGCACAAAAAGACACACGCCATCAGATAGACAAGGCAGCTGCGGATCAGCTTCTTGAAATTGTTACGAACGATTATATCAAGAGATTGGAAAGTGTTCACGACCTCTTGGATGAAAAGTCTCAGGAATACTGGACGGAAAACACCGAGAGGTTGAGAAAGATTCTTGCAAAGGTCGTTACGGGTTCGGAAGTATTGACTGATGAGCGACGTGAAGAACTTGAAAGAATCATCATTACTTATCAGAAGTTGGCCTTCCCTGAAATACCGGCACAAGAAATTTTCAATAGAGAAAACTTCGAGTATCATGTCAAGATATTCAATCAAGTGCTATGGCAGTCAGATCATTTGAATGTAGATAAGCTCGCAAAGACCTACAGCATGAATTTCACAAATGGTGTAGAAAACAGATATAGATCCATTGAAGAAAGCCACCGAGAAAGCGCACATGCTTGGATTCAAAGCTTGCTCAATGAGATTTACAGCAATATTGTAAAGTATAGTCCGGAACTTTCTAAACACGCAAAGAGAATTCAGATTATGACCGAACAAATCCGCGCATGGGAGCAGCGTAAAATTAAGCTTGGCGAGTACACAGAAAAGCTTTGCTCTATGATGGATTGGAAAACAGTCTGATAAGCAGATAACTGCTGTTTAACAGGAGGATCACAGTATGGGAATAAAAGGCTTCATAAAAAAAGCTGGAGGAAAGGCAGCAGATGCTGTTGCAAAATTATCAGTATTAAGCCCTGAACAGCTTCGTGATATGCAGGAACGTCGAGAGGAATACCTTAACCAGGTTCCGAGCATGGATGATACTGCGGCAGAGGAATTAACCAAAAGACTGCTTGCCGCAAGCAGCATCGAAATTTACAACGAATATCTTCAGCACATTCGTGATATGTATGTCCCCGTAAAGAGAGAGATTGAATACGATGGGAGCTTTAGCGCTGCGCACAACATCCGATTCTTTAATATCACCAAATGGGTAACTGATAAAAAGGAAAACAGTCTCGAAAAGCTGGTTAATGTTTATCAGGTTCTTTCGGATGAGAACTGCAATATAGCACTTGTATTCAACAGAACGTGCGATGCCACCAATGTTTTCTTGGCAGTAGTAAACACGGATAATGCCGATGATAATGTGGATGTTGAGAATTACAGGAAGCGTTTGGCTGAAGCGATCAGAGGAAATTTCCCCGGTGCCGAGTGGACAGACAAAAACGGCACAGGTGTTTTGCCGTGCCTTAAAAACAGCCTTCCGTATTCTGTTGCAAGTGCATCAAACATTCCCGGTGAGAAATCCGAGAAGTTCATAAGCCAAACTATCGAGAAACTCCTTGACGGAATCGTTCCGGATGCGAAAAACAAGGAATACACAATCATACTGCTGGCTACTCCGATCAATGATGTTGAAAACAGAAAACTGCATTTAGCAGAATTGTATTCCGCACTTGCTCCCTACGCGGGCTGGCAGACGAACTTTGTATATACAGAGTCTTCCGGGACTAACTCAATGGCAACTTTCGGACTTAATGCGGGGGTAAGCGCAGGTATCCAGCAAGGACAGAACTCATCTGTAACGAACACTTCGGGTACGACTGATTCGACTGGAAGTTCCGAAAGTGATTCGACAGGGTCTTCGACAACAGATTCAACTGGTTCTGCAACTACAGATTCGTCTTCAACTACTGAGACCAATTCAACCGGCACCTCAACAGGGAGCTCCACGGCGAATACGGAAAATAGTAGCACAGCGCATGGAACGGGATCGAATACATTACACTCCGATTCTTCAAGCGGAAGTGACTCTGCTGGAGGTCATGGCGGCTTTGAAGCTTTTGGAGGCGCTACATACAATCACACTTGGGAAAGTGGTACTTCTGATACTGTTGGCTCAAGCATTTCAGATACTATTACTCAAGGAACCGCAAAAACAGTAACAGATACAGTCGGTGAATCTACTGGTCATTCACTCGCTGATACGCTTGGAAAAGCAGTAACAAGTTCAACTGGCAGAGCCGTTGCAAATTCAGTCGGAAAAACCATTGCGAATACGCTCGGTCACGCTGTCTCTAAGTCTGTATCCACAGCTCAAGGTATTTACAAAGGAGTAAACTTTGGCGGAAACTTCGGAGCCAATTTCGCCCGTTCCTCAAATGTCACTGCTACTGTAGGAAAAAATGAAGGCATCACGCAATCCTTTACCAACTATAACATCAAGCATACTCTTGAAATTCTTGAGCAACAGATGAAACGGTATGAGCAAAGCACAGCTCTTGGAATGTGGGATTTCGCAGCCTATGTACTTAGTGAGGATCAGAACGTAGCCAATAACGTGGCACACTCTTATCTTGCTCTTACGCAAGGCGAGCAGTCTTATATGTCCCAGACTGCTGTAAACCTTTGGCGTGGAGATATGGGAAAAGAAAGCGAAGATGCAAAAGAAATATGCTCATATTTGAGAGAGCTTCGACATCCTTTGTTTGGGTTAAGTCCGGCTCTTACCACTGAAGATTCGGAGTTTAATGCTTATCCGTCGGTAATTACCGCAGCAACGAGTCTCTCTGGAAAAGAGCTCGCATATTCACTGAACTTCCCTCAGAAGTCTGTTGCAGGATTACCTGTGATAGAGTGTGCGGAGTTCGGCAGGAATGTCGTTAGCTATGTGCCCCTGAAAAAAGAAGATCGCACCCTTCGTATCGGTGATATCTATCATATGAATCGTGCGGAAAGTACATCTGTCTTGCTTACAAAGAAATCACTTTGCTCGCACACCTTTATTACAGGTAGCACGGGCTCCGGTAAGAGCAATACTGTATATCAACTCTTGAATGAAGTATTGGAACAGGACACGAAATTCCTTGTGATTGAACCGGCAAAGGGCGAGTATAAGCATGTTTTTGGTAACGAGTCTGATGTTGCCGTATATGGCACTAATCCATATCTAAGCCAGCTTTTGAGATTGAATCCGTTCAGCTTCCCGGAAGGTATTCACATTTTTGAGCATCTTGACAGACTTGTTGAGATATTTAACGTATGCTGGCCTATGTATGCCGCTATGCCCGCTGTACTGAAAAATGCGATTGAAGAATCGTATCTCGATTGCGGATGGGATCTGATGCGGTCAACAAACAAGTATGGTGAAGCGATTTATCCTACCTTTGCTGATGTCGCTCAAAATATCAAGGTCATTATCGAGTCAAGTGAGTATGATACTGAAAATAAGGGCGCATACAAAGGCTCTTTGCTGACAAGATTGGAGTCTCTTACAAATGGCATAAACGGTACGATATTTACGGTCGATGAAATTGAACCCCAAAAGTTGTTCGATGAAAACGTCATTGTTGATTTGAGCCGCGTCGGTTCTTCTGAAACGAAATCACTTATCATGGGAATGCTCGTGTTGAAACTTCAAGAGTATCGTATGACGAGTGATGTGAAAATGAACTCCGAACTTAGACATATTACTGTTCTTGAGGAGGCACATAACATTCTCAGACGCACTTCCTTTGAGCAATCTTCCGAAGGCTCTAACCTGACCGGAAAGAGTGTTGAGATGATCTCAAATGCGATTGCTGAGATGCGTACTTATGGTGAGGGATTCATTATTGTGGACCAAGCACCCGGTTTGCTTGATATGTCCGCTATTCGCAATACAAACACGAAAATCATCATGCGGCTTCCGGATCACAGCGACAGAGAACTTGTTGGGCGTGCTGCAAATCTGAACGATGACCAGATAACTGAGCTTGCTAAACTTCCTTGCGGAGTAGCGGCAGTATATCAGAATGAATGGATTCAGCCCGTTCTTTGCAAAGTTGATGAGTTCAAGACCGGTGATAAGCAGTTTAGTTTTACGCCGGATGAGGACGCTTTTCACGACCGCGAAACGAATGAAGTTTCCAACTCGCTTTTGGAATGTATCATGAATAATGAGATTTTCCGAAAGGACGATAAGGCAGACATTCAGAAACTTCGTCATTTGATTATTAGGTCAAAGCTTGATTCCACTATTAAAACTGACTTTATGGAATACATTGAGTCGAATAAGGAAACAGCAATTAGTTCGCTTCGCAAAATGATGTACGATTTTCTGTCTGCAAAAGACGCAATTGAGTCCTCTAAAAAGTATAACAATCTTACCGAATGGGCAAACTCTGTTGTTAATGGTTTACAGCCTTCCATAAAGGACTATTCAAAGAAACAGATCAACTTAGCTCTTGCCCTACTTATATATGAGCAGACCATTCGTGATGTCTCATATAATGACTTATATTGTCGGTTTACGGAGGTATATCAATCGAAAGGAGGCGTTTTGTGATGTTTAGTGAAATTGCAAAAAGCGATAATAAAGAAACAAAAAGCACGGAAACGCAAAACTTTCGGGATATTAAGCCGGAATCTGGCATGAATGTCAGCGAAGCCAATAAGTATTGGGACAACCTTTTTAATGGTGATACTCCCTCTGCCAATGTGATCGGAACCGAAGTCAATGAAGAGCCTAAACAGTATTTCGATGATAACGGCATCAAATATCGTGAAGGGAATGAACTGGAGACTAATACCAAGTTTGAACGGAACAGCTACACCTACGAAACGGACGAAAAAGGTCGAGTGAAAAGTGCCGAAGGAAAACTTCAAACTAAAGATCATGTAGGCAGAAATGAAATGCCGGATTCCCGCGATGTAGTTGCTCATGGTGAAATGGCATATACAGATGACAGAGGACATCTGATAGCTGATCGTTTTAACGGTAGCGGCGAGTTGGAAAATCTTGTTCCAATGGAAGGAAAACTGAATAAAGGCGATTACGCAAAGCTTGAAGACACGCTTGCGGAAGCTGTAAAAGATGGCGCAGATGTAAGATTGAAAGTTGAGCCTATATATGAAGGTGACGCGGTTCGTCCTACTGAGTTCAGAGTTTCTTACAGTATTGATGGCGAAAAAGATGTAATCGCCTTTAAGAATAGGAGTGGTGATTGATATGATGAATGAAAAAGTATATCAGGCAGTATTTAATGAGATAGCTCCGTTTATTCCTGATGGATGGAGAAAACTCGTAGTGTATTTGGAATATGGCGAGGATTCATACTCTTTCTCTTTCTTCTATAAGGATGGGAATAAATACACGAAGTGCTTTGATATTCCGAATGTATCGGAAGACGCTTTGTTCGCTGCATTTAAGAAGATTGATAAAACCGTTGCGCCTGAAAGAAAAAAAGCTAAGGGCGACTTGTGGAGCAATATGACAATGCTTGTAGATGCAGATGGTAACATGCACACAGATTTTGATTATACAGATCTTTCTTCTGGGACTTATCAATTCAAGAAAGCGTGGAAGAAAAAGTATTTAGTGTGATTTGAGGTTTAACGCCTATGATTAAGTTCGGAGATGTGTCCTCTGAACTGCATAACAATAGCTCGGAGGACACAAACGCATATAAAGAAATCAAGCCACAGGAAGCATTATCCAAAGAATCGGCAGACAACTATTGGGACAATTTGTTTGAGAACGAAATAGAAACTCCTGAATTTGATGAGTTGTTGTTTAGCGTTTTTGATCGTTCTGAAGATGAATTCGATTTTGACTTTGAAGTCAGCGACGATATTATTGAGTTGCTTCAGAAAATCAAAGGCAGCGAATGGGCTTATTTAGATGATGCAGAAAAAGGCGATACGGTTGAGGCATTATCGGATAGAATTAGCGAATTGCTTGGGTTAAGAGAGCGTCCGGACATATCCTATTACGATGCTGATAAAAATGATTGTGGAGTTTATAATCAGGCGACACATTCGATTGAATTAAACCGCAGTCTGTTGGACGATCCAGGTGAACTGATTGACACCATAGCTCACGAGCTCAGACACGCATATCAACATCAAAAGGCAATGGCACCGGAATCCGAGCTGGATCTGCTATACCGTGTAAATTTTGACAACTATATCAGTCCTTTGCCTTTGGGTGCTGGGGAGTTCCTTTTCTTTACTGACTATCAAGATCAGCTTGTTGAAGTTGAAGCAAGGGTTTTCGCTAAACAGTTTTCTAATATGGAGGTGGCTATTTAATGAATAAGGTTATTGAACAATATTATAAAGATGCACATGTTATGCCGCTTCTCTTAAAGAAAAAAATGGCGGCATTTGAAAAGCATCCTGATATTGCTGGAGAGTTTGAATACTGGATTGTCAACAAGCAGTATTGTGAAGGTGTTTGTGTTGAGGGATATACCGCAAAAGCAATATCAGAATTATCACCGTTTATGGATGGTGAAGGTGCTTTCATGCTTTTAATCGAACTTAGTGAGAATCCCGACAGAGCCAAGCGAAGAATAGCCTCTGGATTCAAGCTCAAATAATTTGCTGACGGAGAATAGTGATGGGAGATTCAAAAGATCGTGGCTGGGACTTCTTGACGTCAAAAGATTTCGACGGAAACGATGATGACGGCAGTTGGGGTACCAACAACGATGATGGAAGCGGATCATTTTACGGAGCTGATGGTAGTTCTGAGTATAAGGATGCGGATGACGACGATGATGACGATAGTTATTCTTCTGGTTCAGATGGCGGAGGCAGTTTGTTAGGAGCTGCCATTGGACTTGGAATACTTGGTGTTGCCGCAGCAGTTGCCGGAAAAAAAGTCGGAGTTCAAGTTCATCGTATGAAGAAGATGACGATGAAGCAGAATCAGAAGATAATTCCGATGATTCTTATGAAAGAGAATATCAACGTTAAGAAGAACTCAAAAGATATGCCGCCGAACAACAACGGCAAGGGAAAGCTCGCATAAAGAAAGAAAAGAAAAAGGCTTTCCGAAAAAAACTGAACAAGTCCGTAAAAAATGGACAATAGAAAAAAGCCCCCTCTTGATGTAAAATAAACGCTCCGGTGGCTGTTGTGTATTCCGTTTTTTGAGGTAGACAATAATATTTCTCGTCTGTCCATTAGTGAGTTTAATTTGGCTGTATTATTTCTGAAAATCAAAGCTTTAAGTTTATATATATTTTTTTTGAATAATCTTTATTAAAACTCCGTTTTCTGAATTATGATTTATTTTGACGGAATTATCACTTCAATTACGACTTTTACATTGTTGCCAACGCTGAGCGGAAAAGAGGATATTCAAAAATAAATAAAAATATTATAAAATAATAATAAATAATATTGACAATTATGAATTATACTGTATAATAAATACATAATTATGTGAAAGAGATGATAAAATGAAAAAACAGTTGATTCAGATTATTTCTGTCATTCTTGTTATTCTTACGGTTCTTTCGGTACCGACGTTTGCCGGTTTTTCAGATTCCGGCATCAACGGTGTGATAACCGGGATAACCGAGCTTTTGACCGGAACAACATCCGCCGACGAGGAAACAACGGGCGAAACCACAACGGAGCCCGCGACGGATGAGCCGACTACGGAACCTACTACCGAACCAACCACGGAACCAACTACAGAACCAACTACCGAGCCGTCAAAGACATTTGATGACTATAATGACGGCGATAAGATTGCCGTCATGTATATCTGCACTCAGCAGGTCGGACTTGGCCACGCATGGATTTATATTGAGAATACGGCAGAATGTGACCTCAAGGTCGGCTGCTATGATTTGAAGCCCGACTGTGGCGTTTCGATGGGAACGTTTTTGCTCAGCCGCTCTGACGGCGGCGGATTATATTATAATGTTGAGGCTTACTGTGCAAATAAGTGGGGACTTAAAAATAAGAGTTGGCTCAAAACCGAGCTTACCAAGAAGCAGCTTATTAAGGTGAGCGATAGAATCAAACAGTGGAATTATTGGGATTTTTATTTTAACTGCACTTTTTTTGCAGCCGAAATTTGGAACTGTGCTTCAAAGAAAAAGATAATTCCGCTTATGTTTCCGTTCTTTATAAAGTGGCAGATTCTGGCGAAGGGCGGAAACAAAGATGTTGAAATGAAGCCTGTCGAAAAAACAGATTGCTTCAAACAGCGTGGGTCCGGAAAGAATGCACACATCGTTCAGGTTAAGGAAGGCACACTTGATTCAAAATTGTTTTAATAATAATCGAAATCCGTCATATATGGGCGGATTCTTTTTTGTATTGAAAAAGAAAAAAATTATGGTATAATAAAAGAAAAGGAACTAATTTCTATGAAAGCATTATTATGCAAACTTCTTTCGGGTGTAATTACGCTGATTTCACTGATAGCCTTTGCAGTCAATCAGCCGACAATCCCAAATCCGACAAAAAAGGTTGATATGTCAAAATTTACGCTCACCTTTGAGGATGAATTTGAGAACGAGCTTGACCGCAGTGTTTGGTCGGGACACTATACCTATGGTGACAAATCATCAATTCGCAAAGGTTCATATTGGAACAATTATATGGCTTATACCGAGAACGGGAATCTCATTATTCCGCTTAGATATCTCCCTGACGGCATGGGCGGCACGGGTGCAGGCTGGTACACGGCAGGTCTCGATACCGATTCCGATGCGCCAAACGGCTTTTCGCAAAAGTTTGGCTATTTTGAATGTCGCTGTATTCTTCCTAAGGGTGTCGATATCTGGAGCGCGTTCTGGATGATGAATGAAAATGTTTACACGGTTGACGGCTCGGGTCGTGACGGCACAGAGGTTGATATAATGGAAAGCTTCAGCTACGGAAAACGTATCTCAAATGTCATTCAGAGCAATCTTCATTGGGACGGCTATGACGAAGCTCATCAGACCGGCAAAGCGAAGGAGGCATATGTCATCGGTAACAATCCGTATGAGGAGTTCAATACATACGGCTTGGAATGGAACGAAAACGAGTATATTTTCTATGTCAACGGCAAGGAATACTGTCGCTCAAATGCCGGCGGGGTATGTCAAAATCCGCTCTATCTTATTCTTTCGGTTGAGATGTGGGGCGAGAACGCAGTTCCCTTGGACAGAGATGCCGACAGCGCTCCGGCGGATTATATTGTAGACTATGTAAGAGCTTATCAGTACAATGATTTGCTGAACAAATAAGCTTTAAATATAAAAACAACCTCCTAAGGCGTAGCGAAACCTTGGGAGGTTGTCGATTTATTTTAAAAGACAAAATCGCTTTGCCAGATATCAACGTCAAAGTCTTGGAAAACATCCTTGAGACGCTTATGAATATCGTCCTTTGAAATTCCTTTTTTCAGTATTACTTGCAAGAATCCGCCGCCGCCTGCGCCGCATATCATCTTTGCATCGGTGAGGTCATCTACGGTCATGATTATTTGATCAATAAGAGTGTTAGTACTGCCGCCGTCAATCATTTTGGACAGCCCCCAATGAGCATTTAAAAGGCTTGCAAATCCGTCTATATCGCCTCGCTCAAGCGCGAAACGCATGAGAGCCGCAACTTTTTGAATATTGCGGTGAGCTTCAAGACTTCTCGGCTCATTGCCAACGTAGCTGCCGACAACATCACGCAACAGATTTCTTGCCAGACGTCGCTGACCTGTGTAAATCACAGCAAAGCGCTCGGAAAGCTCTTTTTTTGTGCTTTCGCTCAGAATTACATGATCAACGTTGATTTTTTGCTCGATCCCTGAATCGGAGGTTATGAATTTAATTCCCGGGGTTATGCCGCCGACCTGATCCTGCCAGCCGCCGCCCGTGGACATGATCTGCTCCATTGCGAGGACGGTTGAATAAAGCTTGTCGTCAGCATATTCAATGTGCATGAACTCGAAAACTGCTTTGACCGCTGCAGCCGAAAGAATAGAGGACGTACCGAGCCCCGAGCCTTTGGGAACATTCGTTACTTCCGAGTGCATCTCAAATCCGCCGCCGAGACGGCTGAGAACATCGTCAAGGCTGCCGCCCGATTTCGGAATTATTCCGCAGGCAAGCAGGCACGCCTTTTGAAGCGCAAACGGGTCAAAAGGATCCCCCGTATTCTGTAAGGGTTCTATGTTGTCAAATTCGCCGTGAACGTCCATATCGCGGCTGTCAAATACAATTTTGTGTTCGGAAATCTTAACAAGTCTGACCTCAACAGGCAGTTCGCCGTTGAGCGAGATTGCGGCATTTAGAACTACGCCGCCGTGCTCAAGGCAATGCGGGCAGGTGTCTGTCCAGCCTCCGCCCCAATTGACACGAAGCGGAAGCTTGACTACCGTTTCGTTTTCTTCAATTTTACATTCTGAGTTAAAACGGAGCTCCTTCATTGTGCTGCTCAGAACTGTATCCGCAATCAGCTTAAAGCATTTGGCAATGTATTTTTCATCATTGAATACCGTTCCGAGGTAGTAGTAGAGCCTTATGGCATATGAAAAATCCGGAAGGCTTGAAGTGTCGAGCTTTTTGAATTCCTTTTCAAGCCACTGAGACTGAATAGTGGTGAGTTTATCTGCTTTGAGAATTCCGAAGCACTTACTTGCAGGCTTGCCTTCAAGAATGTAGTTCTTGAATTCGTCCATTCTGACAAGCTCCTCCATACGCTTTGTCCAGTCTATCACGGCGTCCGGATCGGCATCGTTGAAGCCCGAGCAGAGAGATTTTTTTGCTGATTTCAGCCATGCTCCGGTATTTTTTGACTCATTTACAATTATATCATAAAGGTTGAGTGCCGCATTAACAGCCTCATTAACCGTCTTGCATTCCGGATAAAGCTTTGCGTTCCAAAGGGTGTGCTCGTCGCCGTCATCCCACAAATCGCTTGTGTGCAGAGAAAGTCTATCGGCAATTTCCTCAAGATTTCGACCGAAAATCATGCCTTTTTTCGGATTGTCATGTATATCCATTATTCGGCAGACAAAACAACCGTCAGTCTGCTTCAAGCCATGGATAAGCACATTATCCGGAATAATCTCGTCGTGAAGGTCGATAAAGCTGATATAGCAGTTCTTTCCTACAACGGCTTTGGAATGAATATATGAAACTTCAAGATAAGAACCGTCGCCGATAACGGCACCCTCTGAGCGAACGGAATTATATGCTGCAATGTCAGGGTCGGAAATGCTGCTGTTGATTTGTTTTTTCCAGCCGAGAGAGCTGTATTCCTCAACGCCCTTATTCATCAGCTTCATAATTTCCGGGATTGAGCCGAAATGAATGAAACGTGCAGGGGAGAGGTTGAGCAGCTTCATATTATATTGACCGATTGCCGACCAAAGTGCTGTCCTTGCCGCTGTCAGCTCATCGCAGAAGCTACCCTCGGGACTCTGAGTTAAAAAGTTTTCAAGGTCGGATTCTTCGGCAAGGCAGTAGGCTATATCGCCGTAAAGGGAAAGCCTTGCTCTGTCATTAACCATGATATCGTATTTCTCGTCGGTATCAACCGTTCCGTAAAGCTTTTCAAGAATATTCGGGCTGAGCCACAACGCACCCGTGTCGATGCTGCACTTGTTTCTCTCGTCAACCGCACCCTCTGCTTTGAGAATTTCAAGGGTCTGTTTATGAAGAAATTTTTTGACATTGCCACGATCGCTTTTGAGGTATACCCCGTGATTTGTTGCAACTTCCGAGTCCTCTTTAAAGCTGATAACAGCGGCATTCGAGGATCCGAAATCGCACATAAGCGGATTGAAAAGCAGAGTAACATCGCCGGAAAGAAGAAGCATACCGCTTTTCAGGCGTCCGGGAATACTTGCCATGGAAACCATGAACATATCAAAAAGCGTTGCCGGCAAACCGCCGAACGAGGTCGGAATTGGGCTGAAAAGCTTACCGAGAGCGCTGTATTGCGGAGTTCTCGAGCTGTTGCCGCCTGCATGGATAACCATAATTCTTTTGCTCGACAAATTGCCGTACAGTCTCTTTAATTCACGGATAACGGAGAGCGTGGAGCCTGCCGAGCCGACACGCTTATTTTCCCTGTCCGAAACAACAAGAAAATCGGTATAAGGCGAAACTCTGCCGACGGAGCGTCTGTATTCTATTTGCTTGCGGTATCCGTCGGCTTGTGCGGTGTTGCTTGCCGTTATTACAATGCAGTCCCAATGCGGAAAATTCGGATTGCTTACCGAGCGGTCAAAATCCGCCTGCGAATCCATGAGAGACTGCTGCAAAAACAGCGACACCATAGCCGTATTTGTCAGTTTATTTGAAAAAACGTTATCGGACATAGGTTACCTCCTACGGTTCTTTTACGTCTTGCTGATTCTTGATTTAAGCTTATGAATTCTGCCGAAGAATAGCTCTTTTTCGGCTTTGTTTGCGCCAAAGGTAAGCATACAAACGGCGAGAATCACGCAGAATGTAACTCCTCCGGCCAAAAGGGAAAGGAAGCTGTTATGAATGAAATAAGAAACGGCTGCGCTTCCGAGACAGGAAATGATCATGCTTGGCAGAATTCCTTTAAATGATTGACCGAAAAGAAACATTACGTCAATGTGAATGGCTTTTTTATAGTAAATGTTCATCAGTATGATTTGACCGATGATTGTGAAAACCGCCGTTGCCGCTGCCGCACCGAACATGCCCCAGTATTTTATCCACCAAATTGTCAGAAGAATATTGCCGACAGCCGTTACGCCGAGACATAATGAGCGGACATGCCTTTTACGCAGGACGTCGAGAATGTTAACGATAATTCCGTTTGACATATTTATAAACATCGGAACCATTATCATAATGGCTATAATCCATGCGTCGAGATAATCCGTGCCGTAAACTATCGAAATAAACGGACGGCCGACTGCAATAAAACCGAAAAGAACCAATCCTCCGACGATTACAACAAGCCTGCATGGCTGAACAAGGGTTTTTGTGAGTTCTGAACCCTCCTTGCCGGTTTGCATGTCCTTGGCAACCTGCGGCATGTACATTGAAATCGGTATGGTGGTCATGGCTGAGAAGGTTGAATAAATGTACATTGCAACCGAATATACCGATACCGCTTCGGGGGACATGACGATACCTATTACGAATTTATCAACATTGTTGTTAGCCATGTTGACAATCGTTTGCAGAAACATAGCGAGAGCCAGCGGAAGAATCTGACGGAAAATTCCGACGTTAAAGTATTTAAAAGTGAATTTAACCTTTAATTTTATTATACAGTAGAAAATTGTAAAAATAAAAATGCAAATTGTGAGCACTGTGTCTATCGTGACAAGCACTATGGCACTGTGCTTTACGATCAGGAGAGAAACAACAATAATCGAACGGACAATAAGATAGGTCAGGGAAACGATTGAGCCGAGGCTGTATCTTTCAAAGCCGAGGACAACACCGTTAAGGGTTTGCACAAGAAAATTGAATACAAGCTTCACGGCAGATATAATAAAAATTAACTTGCCTGTTTCTATTTGTTCGGGAGTAAGGGATTTGTGATATATTGTACCAATCAAAAGATAGAATATGAATACACCGATACATATGAGCGCCGAAAGAATACAGGTTGTCGTCCAAACGGTGGAAATATTTTTTCTGATATCGTCGTTTTCCGTACCGTCCTTTTTACAAAGAGAAATGTTTCTTGTCATTATCGTACCTGTTCCGAATTCAAACAGGGTCAGATAGGTAAGAAACGATGTCATGGTCTGATAAACGCCGTAGTCGGTTTTGCCGAGCATTCTAAGAATAAATGCGGACATGAAAAAACCGATGACGGTGTTAAGAATTGTATAGATATATGAAATTGCTATTCCTTTACCTCTGCGATTCATTTTGAGTCTCCGATCTTTTGCTTAATTCGACGGTATTTGCCAATCGCTCTTGTAATCAGTGTGTGACGATTGGCTGCATCATGAAGTAATGCAGATATCGAGGCAGTGCCGTTAAAATTGTCAAAGAAATAATCTCGGTTTAAGTTGTAACCGGTTTGAATGTACATTGAACTGTTTTCACGCAAAGCATCATCTTCGCTTACTTCTGTAAATTCAATGTCACAAAGGCTGTTAAATGTGCTTATCGCCTTTTCGCTGTTGATAAAAGCAAGCGTTATGCCTGTGTTGTCATTCATTTGCGGGGTTACTTTTTCGCAACCCCAAAAATCTGCCATTGTGAAGTCGGAAATACGTTCCAGCTTGCGGAAAGGGCATTTAAAACAACTTTTTCGTATGGTTACACTGTGAACAAAAGCGCTCATATAAGGGTCATCAACAACGGTTTGACAGTATTTATTTCCGTTTGAAAAATCAACGGAAAAAGAATATTTTTTCCAGCCGGATATTTTATTTCGGAAGCTCACCTTATCGGAATGTGCATTGTTCTTTTCTTCAAGCTCTGAAATATACGCACTCCAAACAGCGGGGGAGGGAACGCCGTGACATATCATATCCACGGTTAAAAGATTATCATATTTCTTTTTAAGATATGCACTCAGTCCTTCAATTTGACACGGTGTGCCGGAAAAGAGGACAGGGCGCCCCGACATCAAATCTTTTTTTATTTCTCTGAAAAGATTTGCGTTATCTTCGCATTGAACATATTTTGACCCGCGCAGCTTTCCGATATCCTCTGCTTTTTCAATGCCGATGTGTTTCACGGATTTAAAATCCGATGAAAATGCCGCACCGTAAACAATTCCTCCCTCGGCAATAACCTTTGAAGCGAGAACCGAGAAAAATCCGCCCGAGGAGCTGCTCATGCGAACCGAGCTGTCGGTTGTTCTTACTGCATATATTTTTGAAGCCTTTGAACGACTGCTTTCGTTTAAAACGGGGCACATCGAAGCACACGCTCCGCACTCGGTGCAAAGCGAGAAATCAACCTGTGGGTAACGAAAGCCATCTTCGTCGGAACAAAGAGAGATTGCGTTACGAGCGCATACGGCAGAGCATGCGGCACAGCCTGTACAGTTTTTCGGTGCTTTAATCGGCTTCATATTTTTACCTTCCGAAGTTTGAAATAAGATCCTTAGCGGCGCTTTCCGCCCTCTTTTGATATTCGGGGATTACTTCCTTCAGTCTATTATGAATAATTTCCTGATTTTGCTGCAGCCATTTGAATTCATCAAATACCTCGTCGGCTGATTTTAATTCCTGAACCGGAAGAACATAGTGTTTATAATCACCGAAAAGGTCGGTTGCAATTCCTTTTGACTTTATTGAGTAGCCGAGAACAAGAGTCGGAACAAGGCTGGAATATGCCGCAATAGACGCATGGGTTCTTGCAGCAACCAAAAGAGAGCATTTTGAAATAATGTATTTCAGTTGGTTACAGCTGTAATCCTCTTTTGGAAGCCGTACACGGTCATTGCTTTCAAATCGCTGTTTTAAAATATTGAGAGGTTCATAGTCCTGACCCTTAAAATCGTTCATATAAACATGAGGGATAAGTATTATGTTCATATCGGTATGAGCGAGAAGGTCTTCAATAATTTTTATGCATCCGTCAATAACAAGCATATGATCCGGATTTTCTTCCATCGAAATGGGACTGAGATTTATCCCGACAACGCCTTTTTTCCACCAGCTTTCATCTGTTTCAACAGCTTCGGGCTCGAGGGTAAACGCAGGGTCGGCTGTCAAAAAGAGCTTGTCTTTGTCAAAACCGGAGTTAAGCATGATATTATATGTCATTTGTTCTCTGATATAAAGTCTGTCATATGATAATAGGGCATTCTTTATCCTTTCATTTCTTACCGCAGACTCGTCAATAGATGCTGCCCAAAGAACAAGAGGGATTTGTTTTATTTTGCAAATGCGAACAAGAGCATCATGTTCAAGCAAAACGCCGTAGCAATATGTGTCGCCGCCGATGTGAACGGCAATGTTATCTTTAGCGGATTTTAAAAAGTCCTTTTGTCTGAGCATTTCGTAAGGAACCGTATTGTGAAAAACTTTATTCCATGCTGCTTTGAAAAAAAGCGACGGTTTGCTGTTCAATTCACGGAATTTCAGCACTTCATCATAATATTTAAAATCCTGATTTTCTTTAAACTCGTTCTCACTTCTGACTGTCAGTGATGTTTTAACATTCAATTTGCGAAACATGGCTGAGACTGACTTTGCAATTGCCTCAGTGCCTCTGTTTTCGCGACCCGTATAGCCGCCCATGACGATTTTTTTCATTCGTGCCGCTCCTCTTTATTTTGATTGATATATCGGTTTTGCAATGCTGCACGGACCGAATTCGTATAATGATTTTATATCTTTACCCTCAAGAAGGAAATTTGACAGATGAATAAAACGCTTTGCTGCTTCCTGAGGAGACCAATTTTGTGTAATTGTGTAATATGCTTCTTTGCCGTATTTTTTGCAAAGCTCGGGGTTATCCGTCATAGTTCGCAGCAGAGAATACATCTCATCAATTCTGCCGTTTTGATATACTCTGCCATTTATGCCGTCTTTCATCATAAACGGAACCGCGCCGATAGCACGATTTGTAAGCACGGCACAGCCGCTGTTCATTGATTCATTAAGAACTGCGCCCCAGCCTTCGTTATAGTCGCTTGTGAAGAGGTAAATTGACGATTTTTCCATTAATCTGCGAACTTCGTCCTGCGAGAGCGCACCTGTAAATTTTACGCAGTCATCAAGACCGTTTTTACTTACTTTTTCTTTCATTTTAGAAAGCAACGGACCGTTTCCGACCATTGTGAGTTTGAATTGAATCCCGTCTTTTTTCAATCTTCTCGCCATTTCTATTGCGTGTTCACTGTGCTTTAATTCGATAAATCGACCTGCCCACATGAGACTGTTTGTCTCTTTCTCCGAAAGCAGTTTATCAATATTGTCATATTTAATTACTTCGGGAAAATATCCCCATTTGAACATTTTGTCGGGGTAGGCGTGTATTATACGGCAATCCCCGGCAACGTAACCTCCGGCACAGAGCAGATAGAAATTCTTTTTTGCATATTTTGTGTGATAATTGTATGAATTTTTAAGAACTCTCGGATCAAGGAGTCGGATATATCCCTGTTTGAATAATCTTTCAAGATATCGGAATGTGATTTTATCGGTATTCTCGAGGCGATTTTTTATCCACTCGGTTGATGAACCGCCCTGTATTACGATATCGGCATCGTCGATGAGCTTTTTGGCAAGCTTCTTTTGTTCCTCGCCGTCATAGGTGCAGACGATAAAATCATATTTGTGGTTCATATCCTCATAGCCGAAGTCCAGGCGTTCTTGCTCTATCGGTTCGGTTGCAATGAAGTGATAGTTGTCGCCGATCAGTTTTTTCATTTCCCTTGAAAAGGGAAGCTGATGATGATTCATAAAATTGGAGATAAAAACGACTTTCATATAGCTCTCCTCGGATAAATTTTATATCATTATTTTTTTATAATTTCTTTATATATTTCAACAAGCTGTTCGGTTGATTTGTTTATGTCAAGATACGGTCTGATGTAGTCTTTTCCGTTTTGGCTGAAAGCTTTTGCCTTTTCATCATCGTTAAAAATTCTGAGAATAAAATCGGCAAGCTGAATATATTCTTCGTGGCGGAAAAGGAATCCGTTTTTGCCGTGCTCAATTGTTTCGGGAATTCCGCCGACATAGCTTGCTATGCTCGGAACACCGACTGCCATAGCCTCTCTGAGTGTAGAGCTGTGATTTTCAATTGCCGAAGGAACGACCATAACGTGCGATTGCTCCATTCTTTCTGCCATTTGCTGTTGAGTCAGTCTGCCCGTGAAAACAACGTTGTCTCTGATGCCGAGCTTGGTGATAAGATACATAAGATATTTTTCATATCCCTGCTGTCTGAATTTGGACTTGAAATCGGTTTTTGAAAAGGGATCCTGAAATCCCGGTGCATAAAGCTTAACATCAGGCACGCTTCTTTTTACGATTGCGAGAGCCTCAAGAAGGACGTGCAGACCTTTAAGAGGATAAGCGGAAGCACAAGTGAAAATCGAATGCTTTTCGCAAGTTTCAAGCGACCAATTCTTTTTAAAAAATATTTCATCAATGTTAAGATGATGAACAAAAAGCTTGGCATTGGGATTGATATATCTGCAATGAGCTGTTGCCCAGTCATTTTCAATAATAATATTTTCCGAATAATTAAGCATCTGCTTTTCTATTTCTGCTTTTTTGCCGAAAAACTTTTGCTCGTCATAAAGTCCGTCATGCTTAATAAAATTTCTCAGTGAATAAGCTTTTTTTATTTGAGATCTCGTCATGTTGCTCAGGTAATAGTATTCAATGGATTCCATTACACCTTGCATTTCGGTAACAGAGGGGATACCCTTTTCTTTTGCAATTCTGAGTGCGCACAGTCCGTGAGCATATTCGGTGCCCCACTGCATGATTATATCCGGCTTAGCTTCGTCAATTACCTGTTCCCACTGTTTGATATGTGCAGTGTCATTATATTCATATATTTTTTTGTTATCTTGAGGGACAAGGTAATATGTAATATTGTCTTCTTCAAAATGTTCAACTGCATTGACGGGGGCAACGGTTGCAACAGAAATCTCTATACCGTCGGTTTTTTCGAGGCCGAGCAATGTCGGCTCCATCCATGTTCCGCTGATGGCTTTAACATTGAATTTGCGCTCTGCGGCTGCGATAGGTCTGTTGGTTATCCATAAAACTTTCATTTTATAAGCGGCCTCCTTTTAATGATGAAGTTATTATTAATTAACAGCTCATGAAAGTAAGGAACAAGAATAAACATATTCATTGAATAAATAACTATAGAGAAATAGTTTAAAATACCGGATACAATGTAAAAAATACTTACAGCGATAATAATTTTTTTACCTGCATAATCAGAATCTATAAATTGCTTGCGTATATAATTGAAAATTGAAACATAATAAACGAAAATCAAGCAACCGAATTTAGCAATATAATCTATCCAAATTGAGTGACCGCCGTTTTTAAACTTATTCGGTGTCAGCTCTCCAAGGAAGAAATTGTGTCCCATTGCACGGAAGCTTTCGATATAGTGCGTGAGTCTGCCCTGTGTGCTTGTATAATTTTTTTCCAAGCCTGTGCTGTATTCATTGATAATTTCAGCAAATGAGGCATCCCTGAAGAAAATGTCATAAACATCCTGCAAGCGCTTTGTAACCTCTATGGGGAAAAAACTGTTTTTTAATATCCAGTTTAATCCCGTCGGCAAAAGAACCATGAAGAACAGGCAGAATATAACGGAAAAAAGAAGAATTTTTTTGATGTCTACGGTTTTTACGATTAAGATATAAAGTGTTATTATTATTGTAAGAAGCAACGGCAGCGACATCTGTGCCAAATAGAGAACATAAAGAGTCAATGCCATATATGCTGTTGAAAGAATCTTATGCTTTGAACGTTTGAAATTGCAAAGAACAATAAAATAAATAACTGCAAAGGTGTATATCGAAGGGATATTTACCAGCTTTTCAATTCCCGTACCGTTTACGCTGAGCACGTCAAAACCGGAATCTCTGATAATCATAGGGTTCTTTGCCAGCTCATATATATCGCAGATTTCCTTGAGAATTACTTCTGCAAGAATATAAAGCAAAATTATTTTCCGTTCCTTTTCTTTGTCATGCATATATGCGCCGATACACATCATCACGAAGCAGTAAAAGGAAACGAGAAAGCCCGATTTTGTGAATGACTCATGTGAAAATAACATATACGCCAGAGAAAGCAGCATGAACGTTGCAATGCCGTAAACCTTCATGTCATAGCATAGAAAATTTCTGCTTTTCTGCGAGGTTAGAATAAAGAAAACAAGAAGGAGACTGATTCCGAAAGCTATTGTTCCGTTAAGAGGAGGAATAAGCAGCCAAATTCCGCCCTGATAGAAGCTGATAAATGCACAGGATAAAAGCACAATAAGCATGTGTGTTATTTTCTGACCCGCAGAAACATTTATTTCTGGCATGGGCTGTCCCTCCTTTCAATAGTTTATCTTTTGATAATTGATTTAAAAATGTCTCTCTTTTTGTAAACACGTTTAATCTGATTGGCAACTGTTTTTGGGATGATCTTTGCCGGAGTAGAGAGAAAAATCATGCTGAATTTATAAAAAGGATTGCTCATTGAGCGTTTGCTGAACAATTTTTTCCTCGTCATTTTGTCGTAAAAATTATCGCCGGTTGTTTCTTCATCAACAAGATATCTGAGGCTTTCGTCGCAGTAAATCGTATAGCCGTATTTTCTCCAAGCGCGGATCGTCCATTCGTAGTCGGAGCCGTAGTGGGGGAGGAGGAGGGGATGAAAACCGCCGATTGTTATAAAATCGCTTATTCTGAAGAACAGACTTCTTGTCGAGGCACAGTTGCCTTCTCCGGCACCGCCGCGCTTAACTGTCATTGTTGCAAAATCGTAATCAACCGCACCGTCAAAGACCTTGCCTGTCTGACGGCTGACTCCGTAGCCCGTGAGAAGAGTATGCTCTCGGGTATCAAGAATTTTAATCGCTTTTTCGATATAGTCATCCTCAAATTCGGAATCGTCATTTGCAAACATGGCAAAGGCAGATCTGTCGGCGTTTTTGACAGTCCACTTATAAGCCTCATGCAAAGCGCCTCCCCACCAAAGGTTGCCGTCACCTTGAATGATAACGGCTTCGGAGATTTTTGAACGCACCATATCAGCCGTACCGTCCGTACAGCCGTCGTCAACGAGCACCAGCTTTATATCCTTATAGGTCTGTCTTAAAAGCTGATCCACAAATTTTTCCGTTATTTTATATCTGTCATGTACTGCCGTGAATACATAGATCATAGTTATTCCTCTTAAAGTCTCCAGTATTTCATTCCTGAGTTTTCAAGCTCCTCAACGGTGTATAAGCCTTTAACGTCAAGGAAAACTCTGCTTTCAGCGGCGAGCTTGTTGTTGAACAGCTTTGATGCTCCGTCCAATCCAAGGTCTTTGAATTCTTTATGAGCGACTGCCATAATAACGCAGTCTGCGTCATGGACATCGTTCATATCCGTAAGCTCGATGCCGTATTCGGCAAGTGCCTCCGCCTTGTTTGCCCACGGGTCAACAACAAGCGGTTTGATCTCATACTCATGGAGTCTTTTTATGATATCCTCAACCTTTGAGTTTCTGATATCGGGGCAGTTTTCTTTAAAAGTGAGACCCATAATGATGACCTTACTGTTCTTGGGAGCCTGTCCTGCTTCAACCATTTTTTTGATAGCGGCATCGGCGACGTATTTGCCCATATTGTCGTTTACAATACGTCCGCTGAGAATGATTTGACTGTGATAGCCGAGCTTTTCCGCTTCATAGGTGAAATAATAGGGGTCAACGCCGATGCAATGTCCGCCGACAAGACCCGGTCTGAAGCCGAGAGCATTCCATTTTGTATTCATTCCGTCAATGACCTCGTTTGTGTCGATGTTCATGCGGTCAAATACCATTGCAAGCTCATTCATAAAGGCAATGTTGATATCACGCTGGCTGTTTTCGACGACCTTTACCGCCTCAGCGGTCTTTATGTTTGATACGGGATGAGTGCCGACTTCGATAACGATATCGTAAATATTTTTGATTTCGTCAAGTGACTCCTTATCCATTCCCGAAACTATCTTATGTATATTTTCAAGGCGGTGAACCTTGTCGCCCGGGTTGATTCTCTCGGGTGAGTAGCCGATTTTAAAATCTACGCCGCATTTGAGTCCCGATTCCTTTTCAAGTACGGGGATACATACGTCCTCGGTACAGCCTGGGTAAACGGTTGACTCGAAAACAACGATTGAGCCCTTGGTAAGGTTGCGTCCGACAATTTGCGAAGCTCCGATAACGGGAGTAAGGTCGGGAGTATGGTCTGTATTTACAGGTGTCGGAACGGCAACAATATGAAATTTCGCCTTTCTCAAATCCTTTTCATCGGGTGTGAAATATATTGTTGTTGAGCGTATAGCCTCGTCACCGACCTCCTTTGTCGGGTCGATGCCTGATTTATAAAGATTTATCTTCTTTTCATTGAGGTCAAAACCTATAACGTTCAAGCCTTTTGCGGCGAAAGCAACAGCCAGCGGCATGCCGACATAGCCGAGGCCGACAACGGACAATGATTCTTCTTTACTGATAAGTTTTTCGTACAAAGACATTACCGATCACCAATTCCTTTTTTGTTTTATTCTGCTTCAACAGATCTTTTGGCTATATTGTTGTAGGAAAATTTTTCCTTGCCGTGAGTTTCAGCGGCATATTTTATTTCATCAAGCTTTTCTATAGAAAGCTTGATTTTTTTTATGTATTCGTCCTCGCTGTCGTTTTCAAAGAAAAGACAGTTGCCTCCTATATCAATATGAGTGAAACCGCTGATTCTTTTAAATATACACGGCTTGCCCATAGCGACAGCCTGCTCCCAAAGAACCGAATGAAGTCCCGGAAAAACAACTACATCCGCAGCGGCAAATTCATCGTAAATATCATCGGATTTCTTCCAACCCGAATATATTACGTTGTCGCTTAAAAGGGATTTGAATTTTTCTTTCAGCTCCGGAACAACGCTTCCAAACACGGTGAGCTTGATTTTAGGATTATCCAGCTTGTTTATTGCATCCATCAGTGTTAAGGTCTGCGTCTTATTGTGGTCGATTTTACCGCCCGTTACAAGCAATATTTCGTCGTCATTGATTTTATAACGCTTCCTGACATCTTCCCTGACCGCCGGATCTGAGGCCTGTGAAACCCTGTCGTCATCGGCGCCCATAACAAGCAGCTCGCATTTTTCCTCCGGGAGACCATACACTTCCTTGAGAAAGTCAACTCTTGCGGGAAGAACGCCGTAAAACTTTGTTGTGTAAGGCTCAATACTTTTGGCACAGTGCTTCCAGATAATTCCGTGAAGAATTTTTCGTGAAACAAATCCCTTTGCACTGTTAGTGAAATCGGCATGATTGTCACAAAAGACTTTAACTTTTTTGTTCCTTTTAAGATATGAAACGACCTTGTCCATGTCAAGGAACTGAACATTATGAATAAACAAAATATCGGGCTTTGCCATTTCAAGAGCCTGACTCAATCCTGAAAACCTTTTAAGCTTTTTATAAAATTTATCCGGAGATTTGTAGTTGAGCCTTGTAACCAATACATCATTTTCGTTTGTGTAGCGCTTTGCCTCGCTGTAATAACACGTTTTTCCGTCATTATCAAATGTTTCAAGGGAAGCGATCACTTCAACATCGTAACCCTGTTTTTTATGGAATTTCGGCAGCATATTTTCTTGATATGAATAGTTATCCGGAAAAAATGCGCCAAGACAAAGATGAACTATTTTCATCTCAGACTTCCTCTCGTAAAAAATCTTTCGGTTCACCGACATATTCAGCTCTTGCGGCAATTTCTTTGTCGGATAATTTCCACCATTCGCTTTTCAGAAGTTTCTCAACTGTTTCTTCCGGAAAACGGTATCTGATAATTTTAGCAGGAACTCCGCCGACTATGGCATATGGAGGTACGTCCTTTGTTACAACTGCACCTGCGGCAACAATAGATCCTGTTCCTATCGTTATTCCGCTTTTTATCTGGGCATGAGCACCAATCCAAACGTCGTTGCCTATTGTTGTAAGGGGACAATCTTCATAAGCGACGGAAGAAAAGTTTTTTTTGAGATAATTTCTTCCGGAGAGGAAAACAGGCGAGGTAGAAACAAGATTTGTTGGGTGTGACGGCATGCCTATGTTGCACCCCTCTGAGATTGAGCAAAATGCACCTATTGATGCGTTTTGAATCAGCGAATTTCTTGCAACGTAGGAGTATTTTTCCATTGTAACTCCGTAAAGCCGTGATCCTTGACATACAGCAGAAGTCTTATCAATTTTACTGTTATATAAAATTGCCGAAAAGGCTATGCGGGAATTAAAAATACTTTTAATTTTTGAAAGTGCTACATTTATCAATGCACTCATTTTACTTCACAACCTTTTCAAGCGTTTCAACATATTTCTTCACGCAGGTGTCTCTGTCAAACTCGGACATAAGAAAAGTTTTTCCGTTTTTGCCCTGCAAAAATGCTTTTTCACGGTCGTTATACATTTTTTTGACCGCCTCAATAAATCCGTCAAGGTCGCCTGCGTCGGCAACAAGACCGCAATCGTTTTCTTCAATGATTTTGCAAAGCTCACTTTCTTTATCAAATGAGGCGAGAAGCGGCTTTTCCGCCGCCATAATGCTCCATGTTTTGCTCGGCACGGAATTACTTCCGACATTCGGCTTGCTGATTATAAGTCCGACATCGCCGAGGCTGAAAACATGTGCAATATCGTCGTACGGCTGGAACGGAATATGAATAACGTTCTCAATATGCTCGTCGGCTATTCTTTTACCTATCTCGTCCATTGCCGCACCGTCGCCGATGAGAGCAAAACGAAGCTGCGGAATTTCGTCCTTCAAAATCTTTGCGGCTTCAAGCAGAAGCTCCATGTTTTGCGTATATCCGATATTGCCGCAATAGGTTATATAAAATAGGCTCGGGTCAAGTCCGTACTTTTCGATAAGCTTATTGCCCTTTCTTCCGATCGGGTGAACGCCTTGAGTATCCGCCCAGTTCGGAACGACCGTAATCTTATTTTCGGGAACGCCCTTTGCCATTATATTCTTTTTAAAATCCTCTGAAATAACTATGATATTATCGGCATGGCGGTATGTATAATTCTCGACCGCACGTCCTATTTTCCAAATGATGCTTCCTTCGGATGTCATACCCGTATTTACAAGGGAATCGGGAAAAATATCCTGGAGATTATATACAAACGGTATCTTTTTGCAGGCTTTCAGGAATCCTGACATCATTCCCTGAGTCGGAGGAGTGCTTTGGGTAAATATAACATCGGCTTTTTTGCTCAAGCCTTTTATTATAAAAATGAGATTCAAAAGGCCGTAACGGAAAGCACGCATGAGGGAATTCCTGCCCTCTTTATAAAGCGCAAATCTGTGAATCGTCAGCTTGCCGTCGTAAAGAATCTCAGTTTTCTTTTTTTTATATTCATTTCTAACTTCGTCGCTGACTCCTCGGCAGGGTACGGGCACATACATTTCAATGCTGTGACCCGCTTCAGCCATGCCTTTCAGCATATCTTCTGTCAGGTACATGCTTGCCGCAATTTCCGGGGTATAGTAACAGCTAAAGGTTAAAATTTTCATTATCCGACTAATCCTCTCAACGAATGGTAATCTTTATCTTATCCATGGCTTCCTCGCATGTTTTAACGGCGGCATCGGCGTTGCTGCCCTGAGCGATTATAAAGCCCATGCGAGAGCCGCTGTCCGTAACGTCCGTAATCGTTTCGCCGACATCGTGAACAATGTTTATTGAAACGACTCCGTCAATTTTTCTTGCCTCTTCCAAGCCTTCAATGCTTTCAACCGTTCCTCTATGCTGGGGAAAGTAGCGTATTGCCGCTCCGCGGTCAATGATAACAGAGAGATCCGGCTTTTCACCCATGGCAATTTTGATGCAGCTTTCAACCATATTCATACCGGTTGAGAGCGGAACAAGGTGGGTCGTTATGCAGTCTCCGCCGAGTCTTGCACCGAGTTCGACAATCTTCGGGCCGTCCTTTGTTACAATGATTTCCGTATGTGACGGACCGTTGCTTATTCCGACGGCTCTGTTCGCTTCTCTTGCTATTCGGCTTATCTCGTCCGTTGTTTTTTTATCCAGTCTGCTGGGCTGAGTGTGACCCATTTCAACGAAATGAGGTGCGCCGGTTGTGATTTTATCCGTAATCTGAATGACATGACATTTGCCGTCAACGCTCAGAGTTTCTACGCTGACTTCGGGGCCTTCCATGAATTCCTCAACAACAATCTTGCCGTTCCTTGAGGATTCAAGGCTGTATTCATAGGCGCTGTCAACGGCGGCCTTATCGGATGAATCAGAGAGTCTGATCACCCCGCGGCTGCCTGAATTGTCGGCAGGCTTTACGATAAACGGTGTTGTGAACAGTGGAACGATCTCATCAAATTCCTGCTTGCTTGAAACAACATGGAACTTTGGAATGGGAACATTATGAGCGGCGAGAGCCTTACGCATCTCACCCTTGTCAGTCGCCTTGATTGCTGTTTCGTCGCTTATTCCGACTATCCCGAGCTCCTTGGCAACGGCGGCAACGCAGCGCATCGGCATATCGGATGCGAGAGTCATTACCCCGTCAACCCTGTGTCGCTTTGCGGCGTCAACTACGGCGGGAATGTCGATAGTGCTGATGACCTCCTTGAGGATATTACCCTCGGAGAAGCCGACGGCACGGGGATTCATATCCACGACGATCGGAAGAAGTCCCATTTCTTTTGCTTTTTTAATTGCCGGAAGCTGAAGAATACTTGCTCCCAAAATCATTATCTTTTTCTTCATAAAACAGTCCTGAGGTTATTTGATTTCCGTTGTCTCTTTTTCGTTTTCAAGAACGAAGGTATCATCTAAGTTTGCTCCATCACGGTTAACATTTTTTCTTTTTAAAACGGTCATGAGGGTCATAAATATAATTTTTATATCAAACCAAAGCGAAAGATGCCTAACATAATAGATGTCGTTTGCAAGCTTCTCTTTGGTAAGCACCGAGTTTCTGTTAATTGCCTGATTGTATCCGGTGATTCCGGGGCGGACTGTGAGTATGATTTTTTCTTCATCGGTATATGCTGCCGAGCCTATTGGCGTATCGGGACGTGGTCCTATGAAGCTCATATCGCCCTTTAAAATATTGATTATCTGCGGAAGTTCGTCAACGCTCGTTTTTCTTGCAAATTTGCCGAAACGAGTTACTCTCGGGTCGTCGTCGCCGTTGTAGGTTGAGCCGTCGGCAAGACGGATATCGGGTGCATTCTCTTTCATCGAGCGCAGCTTGAACATCTTAAATGTTTTTCCGAAACGTCCTGTTCTTTCAGCCATATAGAATACCGAGCCGCCGTCGTCAAGCTTGATAGCAAAAGAAAAAATCCCGATTAAAATCCCGACTGGAATCATCAATACGGCGGAAAATAAAACATCAAAGCCTCTTTTTATTATTCTGTAAATCAGACTTCCCGAAGGCTTTGTGTTATCAGGTGCAAGGGAAAAACCATTGTTTTTTTTGTCATTTAACATAGTTGAAAAGCTCCTGATATTTATTTCTATCCAAATCCTTCTTGTAATCAGTCATCATTGTTCTGAAATCTGCATATTTTGGGACGAAGCCGAAATCATACTTTGCCTTTTCCATAGAGAACAAATAAGACGGCGTATTGTTTACAATTTCCGGTTTGTAGGTTATTTTTGATTTTTGATTCTCGGACGGTGCCCAAAGGTCACGGATAACCTCTGCTTGTTCTTGAAGCGTAACACCTCTGCCTGAGGTCATGTTATAAAGTCCGTATGTCTGCTCGCTTTTCATTGCAAGATAAAAGGCATGAGCAACGTCTTTGACATAGATAACATCACGGCTGAGATTAGGGTCACCGAAAATGCAGATATCATTGCCCTCACTTGCATTGTCAATGAAAATTTTAAGTCCTGATTTTCTTAGAGTGCCGTTAATATAAAGGCTGTCATGCGGACCTACACCGTAAACGGGAGGAAAACGGAACCATGCGTTTTTCATTCCGTGCTGCTGATTGTAATACTCAAGCACGTCGTTTGCCGCATTTTTGGAGAAAACATAAACGGCGTGGTCGCCTGTGTATATGAAATCTCTCGGTTCGTCCTCTGTAATTACGCCTTTGCCCCATGCACCTCTTACATCGGCATAGGAGCAGTTGGAAATAACTCTTTTTATCCCGTTTTTGCGGCAATATTCGAGAACGTTGATCGTTCCAATTGTGTTAATTTCAAAATAATCCGCCGCATTTTCGTCTGTATTAAGGTCAACCTGTGCATTGGCGGGCAGTAAGCCTGCAAGGAGAATAACGCCGTCAACTCCCTCTTTTGGAAGCTTGTCAAAATCCTTTTTCTCGGTAAGATCAAGGTTTATGTATGGAACGCCAAGGCGGTCATAGTGTTCACGAAATTTGTTGTTTCTGCCTGTGACGGTGACTTCACAGCCTTGCTTTATAAATTCATCGACAGTATATACGCCGATGAAGCTTGATGCGCCGATAACGATATACACGGCAAAACCCCCGTTGTAATAAAATTAAATAACTTTATATGTATTCCTTGATTACATCTGTATAATTATCGATTATGTAGTCAACCTCTTCGTCCGTCAGGCGGCTGAAGAGCGGCAGAGTTATCTCGTTTGCGTAGTGAGCGTAAGCGTTAGGATAGTCCTTGATATCAAAGCCGAGCTTCTTATAGCCTGTCATCATCGGCAGCGGCTTGAAATGAACATTGGTTGTGATTCCACGCTCTGCCATCTTAATGATTATCTCACGGCGTTCTTCATCGCTGATGGGTTCGCCGTTCTTTTTGAAAATTCTTGTAAGATAGAGATGTCCCGAGGAAATATGTTCGTCCGTGAAGTGGGGGAGCGTGTGAACTCCGAGCGGCTTAAAGGCCCGATCGTATTTCTCTATAATCTCTCTTCGACGTTTTAAAAGTGCAGGGTAGCGCTTCATCTGAGCGAGACCGATTGCGGCATGAATATCCGTCATGTTGCATTTATACCATGGGCCGAGAATATCATATTCCCATGAGCCGAGTTGGTTTTTGCTTAAAGCGTCCTTCGACTGACCGTGAAGCGAATAAAGCTGAACCCGCTTATATATCTCCTCGTCATTGAGATCCTCACGGGGCTTCCAGGTCAGTGCGCCGCCTTCCGCAGTCGTGAAATTCTTTACGGCATGGAATGAGAATGCAGAAAAATCGGCGACCGAGCCGACGGGCTGACCGTGCCATGATGAGCCGAAAGCGTGAGCTGTATCGGCACAAACAATGATTCTGCCAAATTTAGACTGAATGTCATTTGAAGGCTTAAAAAGGCTCTTCTTTTTTTCAACGATTGAAAAAATGCGGTCATAGTCGCACGGTATGCCGGCGAGATCAACCGGGATAATGACCTTAGTCTTATCTGTGATTGCTTTTTCGACTGCGCCGTAGTCCATCTCGAGTGAATCCGGCTGACTGTCAATAAAGACAAGCTTTGCCCCAACGTGGCAGACAACCTCTGCCGATGCCGTATAGGTGTAAGCAGGTACAATAACCTCATCTCCCTCTCCGATTCCGAGCAGGCGAAGTGCCATTTCGGCGCAGGAGGTCTGAGACGAGAGACAAACCGCTTTGTCGGTGTGACAGAATGACGCTACTTCTCGTTCGAGTTCCTTTGTTTTTGGTCCCGTTGTGATCCAGCCCGACTTAAGAGCCGAGACGACCTCATTAATCTCCGCATCGGTCAGATCCGGTGGAGAAAACGGTATTTTCATGAAAACATCCCCTTAAGAAAATTCCTATTTCTTTTTTAAATCATAATCTGTAATCAGTTTAATACGTTCTTTCGCCTTTTTTACGGCGTCCCTTTCAAGCTCGGGGTCACGCTTGTGACCTACATACTTGACTATTCTCTTGCAATATAATGATGGCAGCTTCCATGGCTTATCATAAAGCTCGGGGTGCATTGCCGACATTAAATCGTAAGAGGGGAAGACCGAGCGCAGAAGTCCGAATCTGCTTCCGCCGGTTTTTGAAAAAATAAACGTACTTGCGTAGGTTATCTCCTTATCATCGAGTCCGAAGGCACCTCCGTTGATAAGATCCTCACAAAGTGTGCTCGGATCAAGCTGCTTTGACGAGGTGTTTTCTTCGCCGCCGAGAAGCTTCATAAGCTCAACGGTGTCGGCGTAAAAAGCACCTCCGATAAATTCGGAAAAAACCTTTTCTGCAGATGAAAAGTCGATTTCTTTTTTATATTTATTTCCAAACACGGCGAGATCCATAATGTGTCTGATGCCTGCGCCGGTGGTCATAAAATGCTTTAGATAATGTAAAAATAAAAATATATAATGATTTGTCGGGTCAAGCGTGTACAGCCTGTTGCCGTCATAATTGATTTCGTAAGGATTTTTCAGCGCTTTGTCAAAAACGCGGTTCATTGCCGTGCGGAACGAATTCTGAGTCCCGAAAAGATTCAGGTGAACCTCGATTTTTAAATGATTGCGTCTGTTATGAAATGAAACGGTCTGTATCCTTTTTAAATATTTTAAGGAAAAGTCACCTTCATTGTCTGCCGTATATCCGTTTTCGTTGAGAACACGGAGGCAGAGTGAAAAGTCATGCTCGGAAACATATATATCCTCATCGCCGGAAGCACGGTGATTTTCAAGTCTGCCGTAAGCCTTGCGGCAGATAAGACCCTTTAAAACTATGGGTTTCAGTCCTGCCGAGAGAAGCTTGTTATATATTGAATAAAACTCAGCCGTATTTTGCGTTTGTGTGACAACCGAGCTTGTCGATTTTGATATCAGCTCCGCTTTAACGGCAACAGGGGCAGGGGGAAACTCCGCATATTTAACTGCACCCTCAAGAAAGATCGGTGCAACCTCTTGCTGAAAAGCCAAGCCTGTCAGCAGCTTGAAATCGGGCTTGTCCAATTCAAAGACCTCGCCCGTTAAGGCTGTATTCAGGATTTTGAAAAGATTGTCATATCGGTTATTCATAATGAGTATCTTTCCTGTCCAAAAGCACAATGCCGTTTTCGGACACGGAATAAATGCTGTCCGAAAGATTGAAAACGCTCGGCTTGTGCGATGTGAGAATTATCATCTTGTTGCGATTGTATGTGAGTATATTTGATATAACCTCTTCTTCCGTTTCAACGTCAAGTGCGCTTGTTGCCTCGTCAAGAAGAAGAATAGGTGTGTCGGCGAGGAGTGCTCTTGCAATTGAAAGACGTTGATTTTGTCCGTCAGAGAAGCATTGTCCCCGTTCGGTGATTTTTGTATTTATCGTTTCGGGGAGCTTGCTGACAAACTCCCATGCACAGGCGTCTCGGAGAACCTTTATAAGTTCCTCATCGGTTGCGTCCGGCTTTACAAGGCGGAGATTTTCGGCAATTGTTCCCGAAAAAACGGTGTTGTTTTGCGGCACATAGCTGAAAAGCTTTCTTGTTGCCGCACTTAGCTCAATCCTGTCTCCGTCCTCGTTCGTTACGGAAATACTGCCGGATTTCGGCTTCATAAGGCCGAGAAAAAGCCTGAGCGTTGAGGTCTTGCCCTTGCCCGAAGCACCGATAAGTGCAGTGATTTTGCCGCTCTGTGCGGTGAGCGAGGAATTTTTATATACAACAGCGTCGTCATTATATGCACAGGTTATATCTTTGCATACAAGAGTCAGCTTCTTGTTTTTACTTTTATCTATAAATTGTTTTTCATATTCCGTTAGTTCAGTTTTTTCGGTCGGAAGCTCAAGCACATCGAGAACTCTGCCTGCGCTTATGCCTGCCCTGATAAAGGAGGGAACGAGAGAAACGACAGAGCTGAACGAGCCGGTCAGTGAAGCTGCCATTGACATGAAAAGCGAAAGAGTTCCGTATGTTATGTCACCCTTCCAAAGTCTGTACAGTGCAAAACCGTAACAGGAATAGGTCACAAGCTGACCCATAAGGCTCATAACTATCATCATTTGGTTCTGATAGCGGTTCTGCTCCATTGCAACGCCGTAGCCCTTTTGCTGGAATTCCCTGAATCTCTGTGAAAAGAGGTCGACAAGTCCGAAGGATTTAATAGTTTGGAGGTTTTGATAGCTTTCCTCCTCAATAGCAAGGCGTTCGCCGGCAAGCTCACGGTTTTTTATCTGAAATTCCGTGGCTTTACCGAAACGGAATTTTGCGGTCAGAACAGTTATCGGAGCGCCTGCCAGCGCAATAAGAGCCATGAGCGGGTCGTAGTGAAGTATTATAAAGAAGGCTCCGATAAAGTTGACGAGTGCCGTTACAACATTCGGGATATAGCTGAGCACCATATTTGAAACGATGCCGACATCGGCGCCTGTTCTTGTCATTATGTCTGCGGAGTGAAAAGCCGATATTGCAGTCCACTCGGTGTTCATGAGCTTGTCATAAACATCATTTTTGATTTTGATTCCGACATTGAGCCGTATTTTCAGCGATACACGGTTTGTAAGTGCGGTGATAAATATCTTTGCTATGGCTGTTCCGAGATACACTGCGGCAACCGGTGCGATTTTCATGGAAATTTCGCCGGTTACTGAGTCGATAAGATCCTTGAGCACCCATGATGTAAAAAGACCGAGTCCGGTGGAAATAAGTCCGATAAGGGAGAAGGCTATAACCTGACCCTTGTAGCGGAGAATATAGCTGAATATCCAGCTCCATGAGTGAAGGATTTTCTTTATTTCATTGTGATTCAAATATTTTTTGATCTTTTCAATGCTTTTCAATTCGATGTTCCTAACTCTTTTTCTACTGTCTTTACCGCATGTATATCCTTTGTACATTCAAGGCGATAAACGGGTGTGCATTTGAGCAGCTCATCAAGTGTGCTTATTCCCAAATCCTTGCATCCGTCAAACCAGTCGGGCAGCATGACCTCGGGTAAAACGCATTTCAGCATGTCCATTCCCTTGATCTCGGCTATTAAGCATTTCTCTGACTTAACGGGAACGATAATTGCCTTTATCGGCAGTTTTTTATTCAGGCAGTATTTCGACGAACCGTGCCACGGCGAACCGTAGGCATAGAAACTTCCGTCACTATCCCTGTGAATAAAAACCATGTCACCGTTGACGATTTCCGCACCGCGGTGTTCCTGCCAAAGCTCTGCCTGCGTTGTCTTGCCGGTCCCCGACGGTCCGGTAAACAGAATTCCGTCGCCGTTGACGTCGATAAGACTGCTGTGCATAACAATTGTGTTCCTGCGAATCAGATTGCCGTAAAGAGCGACCATGGAACAGCCGTAAATTCCGTTGTAATCCTTGCTGCTGCCGAATATCGTGCCTTTTGTGAAGTCATCATCTATCGAGAGAATTGATTGCGAAACGCAAAAGGCTTTACCGCCGAGCTCGCCTGTGAGAGACTCAACCTCATAGCGATCGGCGGTTCTCTCCTTGAATTTGAGTGACAGAACAGATTCGACAGGGGAGATACAAGCAAATTTTTGCCAGTATTCGTCCTTGTAGTCAAAGCTGACGGGAATGATTATTTGATAAGAATATCCCGTCATCACGAACAACCGATGCTTGCAACGTAGCTTCCGCCGTACATGTTAAGGTAGGGAACAATCTTTGCTTCAACCTCGTCATGGTTTGAACCGTAAACATTCATGGTTTTAACCGTACCGCTTGCAAAATCGTAGTACAGAAGATCCCAGCCTTTACCGGTAACACCTGTGTCAAGGTTCCAGTGAGCTGTTGCGCTTCCGGTTGCGTCGGAAGCACGGTTCGGGTCGCCGCTTCCGGTTGTCGAAAATCCGTCCGAGCCGAGCATTACGTCATATGCTTCTACGGGTACATACTCATCCATGTTTTATTCCTCCAATCGTATTATTAAAGATTTTGTCGATATATCGGCAATAATCTTTGTTAACTTTATAAACTGTGCCGCTCTCTGTTGCAAGCGTTGCGGCACATCTGGGACAAGCCTTTGTCCATTTACACTTTTGACATTCCTCCGGCCATTGGAGCTTTTCTTCAAAGTCCACAAGGCGCTTCCACGCTTCGGCAATTCCGAGCGAGACGGCGTTTATGTCAGGTTCATCAAGAAAGGAGCAAAAGGTCATTTTTCCGTCCCATTTTATCCAAAAGCCCGTACGGTACTCCTTGCATTTCTCGCAGGGCTTGGCTGCACTTTTTGAACTTTTTTCTTTCAGCAAATACTCTGCATCCTCACAAAGCCGAGGGTATGCGCTATCGGGCAAACGAAGCGATTCCGCCTCGGAATCGGCGCCTCTGACGGATTTACGCAAACCTGCCGAAAAGGCCCATGGAATGTCGAGATTTTTCATAAGCTCTTGAATTTCGGGCAAGTCGTCAACATTATCTCTTGTGACGGTCGTAACGGCCTCAAGCGAAATTCCGAGAGACTTTATAAGCTTAATGTTTTTTGCAACCTCGGTAAATCCGTTGTCTGTTCCGCATAACCTTTGGTATGTGGCGTCGCTCGTACCGTAGATTGTAAATTTTATGCACTTCGGCGGCGATTTCTTGAAAAGCTCAATACATTCATCGCTGAGGTGGTATAGGTTGCTTTGCAGGGTTATTATGAAGCCCATACGCGAAAGCTCGTAATATATTTTGCAAAAATCGGGATGTCTCGTCGGCTCACCGCCTGTTATGCAAAGGAACAGTGTTCCCGATTGCATTGCCTGACGTCCGAGTTCTATCCATTGCTCCGCGCCGAGCTCTTTTCCGTGAGATTCGATTTCGCTGTCCTTGATATGCACGTAGCACATTTTGCAATTAAAGTTGCATCTCGGCGTTAACTCAAAGGAAGCAAACAACGGAACAGCATTTTTTCTTGCGTCAATGAGCATTTCAAACGGAGCTGCCGCAATCGGAAGGCTTGTGCTTTCATTCATGCGTCATCACTCATATCCAATATATTATTTCTTGCGAGAATTTGCAGGAAAGTGATTATATCCTCCTGCGCCTTTTCTCGGGTGACGTTTTTGTATTTTGAAATGATGAGGTCAACAAGCTCGTCAAGAGTGAATTCCCTGCCTTCCATATGCTGCCAGAGATATGCGGCGGAGGAGGAAATATAAACCATAGACGGCACTTCCTTAACACGTTCCATTATGGGAACAATGATATACTGTCCTGCTATTTCGCGCAGAACAAGCTGATCCTTTACTCTCATAATCATGCTCCTTGACTTAATGCTTGATAATTATTTTTTTTCGGTTGCTTCATCGTAATCGTATTTGCCGTAACCGTATCCGCCGTAGCTGCGATAACCGTATTTGCCGTACTTGCCGTAGCGTCCGTAGCCGTAATAGCCGTAGCTGTAGCCGGGGTCAAGTATGCTTTCCTTGGCGGCATTGAGAACTCCGCCGATAATATTGCAGCCTCGGGTTGAAATATTGTTTATGCAATCAAGAATCGTCCATCTGTGGGTCGAATCCTGACGTATAACGAAGAGGATTCCGTCACTGTATTCGGAAATCAAAAGGGGATCCGTTGTTATTGCGCAAGGCGGCGAATCAATGATTACATAATCGGCAATTGCTCTGAGCTCCTTCATGAAATCATACATTTTTTCGTCATTGAGCTTTTTCTCCGGACTTTTGCTTGGAGCGTCGCTGCCGAAAACAACGAAGTCTTTTGGATTTTCATTAAATAGTCTTTTGATTTTTTTATCACAGCTCTCGGACTGAACACGAAGAACTTTATTGTCGATGAAGCGTTTTTTAACAGTTCTCGTCTCACCGAGGAGCCTGCTGAGCGAACAATAGTTTTTCTTATTCTCAAGTTCTCTGCTGACTGAAAGCTTTCTGAGATCGAGGTCAATAAGAGCAACCTTTTTGTTTGGGTTACCCGCCTTGATATAGCGAGCCAAATTGATGGCAACTGAGCTTTTTCCTTCGTTTGCAAGTGCGGCAGTGACCATAAGCACCTTGGTGTCCGTCTTTTGCATTGAGCGAACTACCTTGAGCGAAAGAGCCTTCATGCTTTCGGAATATCTCTTGCCGTTTTCTGTGCTCTCATCGGCATAGATAGGGTGTGAACCTCTTTTTTTGCCGACCTTTATGTAAGGAATGATGCCCATGCAGTTCATATTTAACTTATCGTTGAAATCCTGTTCTGTCTGAATTGTTTTTCTGAACAGAGCAAAAATTATTATAATCAGCAAGCTTGCGACAAAGGTTATTGCAAAGCAGATAATAACGGACTTTAAATAGCTGATTCTGTTGTTCGGCTGCGTCGGAACGGAGCTGGGTTGAACGATATTCAGCTTTGTTTCGCCGATAACGTATCTCGAAACGTCGGGAAGACGTTTGACAACGGCATCGAGAATTGCCTTGGCGTCATTGGGGTTTTGACTGACAACAGAAATTGAGAAAAGATTTGAATTTTTGATTGCATTAAGCGAAATCGTTCCGTTTATTCTTTCTTCACCGAGCTCTTCCTTCAGAATCTCATTAAAAACGGAGCTTTTAAGAATATAGGGAAGAACCTTAGCCATCTGCTCGGCGTTGGCGGAATCATAGTAGAAGCCGTATGAAGCGGCTATTTCGGCATATGAGGTCGTCGTATTGACCGTGAAAGATGCCTTGGATTCATAGGTGGGAACATATGTATATTTCTGATAGGCGCAGAAGATTACGGAAACGGCAACGAATGCCGAAACGCAGATCCACCACGCTCTTTTGAATATTTTCAGAACATCCCTCAGCAGAACATGAAGGTCAAGGACATCATCATTATATCTGTTTGAATTCATATTACTCATTTTCGCTCCTCAATGTAGTTGTTTTCGGCTGTTTTGCCGTATTCGTAGTTTTCGTAATGGCTGTAGCCGTAAATGCTGTCGCCGGCTACATGCATATTAAATTCACGATAATCATTGAGAACATAACCTAAATATTTTGCGTTGCCTTCCTTAATATCTTCAATGGCGGTATTGATGTCGGAAAGGCGTACATAATCGTGACGGACAACTATCAGCGAGCAGTCAACGATATCCGAAACAAGCTGAACGTCGGTTCCTACGATTATTGGGGATGAGTCAAGAACAATATAGTCATATTTCTTATCGGCGTAATCAAGAAGCTCCTGAAGCCTTACGGAATGAATATATACGGTTGACTCTTTCTTTGAACCGAAGTTCATTATCATATCAACGCCTGTTCTTGAAAACTTGCGGATGATATCATCAAAATCCGACTGTCCGTCGATGTACGAAATAAGGTCGGGAATTGACTTCTTTTCCCTCTCGGTGATTTTATAAAGCGCGGGCTTCCTGAAATCGACATCGACAAGCAGAACCCTTTTGCCCATACTGCTCAGGGCAATGGCGAGGTTGGTGGAAACTGTTGATTTGCCCTCGTTTTCTGCAACGCTTGTTACAAGCACACGCTTATATCCGTTCTGATCCATTTTAAACCTGAGGTTTTCAGCAAATTTTCTGTTGCTTTCTTCAAAAGAAAAGCTGCATGTCGGGGAATTTATCAAAACAGATTTACGAGGCTTGCGAATAAAAGATCTGAAGGTTTGTAATTTTTTCTCGTGACTGATGACGCCGAAGCAATCTCCGTCCAGCTCCTCCTGTGCGCTGTAAACGGTTTTGAAGGTTTTTCTTGTAATACAGGAGGTAACAACGGCGATAACATAGAGCGCAGCCATTGCAATAGCGGCAATGAGCCGATACATTTTCATGTTAAACGAATTGGATTCAACTGTCGGAATCTGCGGCTCCGAGACCGTTTCAAGAACGGCATTTGAGAAAAGATAATCGGAAATTCCGTTGTAATTTTTCAGTATTGAATTGCTGACAACATAGGCGGTTTTCGGGTCGTTGGCCGTGACCTCAAGCACAAGAAGGTTCGTTCCGGAAATAACATTTGCCGAAACGGAGATCCCGGCGGGCAGATTACCCTCGCTCTCCTCGACCTTTTGCATGAGTATATCGCTCTCAAAGACCTCCTTGAGAACGCCTGCCATTGAGGATGCAGTCGAAAGCGCCGCATAGGCATTGGCATAGGTTGTGCTCTTTGCAGCAACAACAAGAGTAGAGGATGACGTATACTCGGGAACACGGACATATCTGCCGTAAATGGTCACGGCGGAGAATCCGATAATCGCAGCCATCAGAATAAACAGGGCATTGTGCCAAACATCTCTGAGGACTATGAATATATTCATCTGATTCGATTTAGTCGTCGTGGTTTCTTTCATAATGTTATCCCTCTCTGACAATAACTATAAGGAATGAATGGCCTGTCAGTCCCTTTGAATCGGTGTATTCATATTTGATCTGATTTACACCTGCAGTTGTTGTGTCAACTGTTGAGGTTATCGAAACCTTGCTTACATCCGTTTTTTCGTCATATTTATCTGTGACGGATTTAATGAATTTGCGAGGCTCGACGGTGTCGTTGACATTGATATATATAAGGTAATCCGTAAGCTCAATGAGGGGAGAGTCAATAGTGTCGTTAACAATGTTGACCGGAAGCTTTCGGTTAACAACATCGGCATAGCTGTTGGAGGCTTCAAACGTAACATAGTATGTGCCGAGCTTGGAATTGTCAACGTCATTAACAACGATCTTGACCTTTGAGGAAATGTCGCCGTCAAGACAATCGGTCAGACTGATTTTTGAGAACATGGAAACCGTGTCGCCGGAATTGAACATAAGGGGTTCCTTAAGTTTGAATACAGGCTCGGTATAATCCGTATATTTTACCCGTCGTGTATATTTGCCCACATTGTTGCTCGAATCGAAAACGAGATAAGTTATGTCGCACACGCCTTCGGAAATGAACTTTGAATGAGAGCCGACAAGAATTTCGGAAGTAAGGTCGCCGTCACGGTCGTCGGTTGCCTTTAAGCCCGAGACCAGCTTGCTTTTGTCGTCTTTGACGGAAAGCTCAAGCAAATCACGGTCCGATGTTATAACGGGGGGAGTGTGATCCCTGACGGTTTTATCGAGAACAACGTTGACTGACCATGCGCCTACGACAAGAACAAATACTATTAAGACCAGAATTCTGATAAACTTCATTTCAACACCTCGATACGCATACTACTTCAGTTTATATAGTAATATTTAATCATAAAAATCAACAAAAGTCAACATTTAATGCTTTTTTTATATATAACAATATAGCAGAAAAACAGCCACGCAAATAAAAAAATTTTGTTTGCAAAGCTGTTTTATTGAAATTTTATTTTCTGTTTTTAAGTCTCTTATCGCATTTTGCGGCGAGAAAAGTTCCGAGGCTTTGGAAGATCTGCACAAGGATTATCAGGAACACAACGGCGAATACCATTATAAGATACTGATATCTGTAATAACCGTAGTTTATGGCTATCTTGCCGAGGCCTCCTCCTCCTATAATTCCGCTCATTGCCGAATAACCGAGAACAGTCGTGAGAGCGATAGTTCCGTTTGAAATGAGCGACGGAACGCTCTCGGGGATCATGACTTTTGCGATGATTTGGAATGGGGAAGCGCCCATACTCTGCGCCGCCTCAATGATACTCGGATTGATTTCTCTCAGGCTGCTTTCAACCAGTCGCGCAACGAACGGGAAAGCAGCGATAACGAGCGGCACAACCGTTGCGGGCGTGCCTACGACCGTTCCGACAATGAGTCTTGTGAGCGGAAAAACCATTATCATAAGAATGAGGAACGGAACGGAACGCAAAAGGTTTATGATAACGTTGATAACGTGGAGAACGCCCTGCGGAATACGCAGGATTTTTTTATTCTCTCCGGCAACAAGAAGCACGCCGAGCGGCAGACCGATTACTATTGCAAAAAGTGTGGAGAGCAGGGTTACGTAGACCGTCTCCCAAATTGCAAGCGGAAATTGATTTTTAAGCACTTCAAGCGCCTTCTGAACCTCTTCCGAGGCAAGGTACTCACTCAGCATGTTTTGTCACCTCCTCAACGTAGATATCGGGTATGTTATTCAGATAATTCATTGCTTTTTTAAGTCCGGTTTTGCCGCCGGGAATTCCCAGAAGCATATTGCCGTAAGCCTTTCCGTCAAGCGAACGGGTCGAAGCCGAAAGAATATCGGCGGCGATGCCCTCGTCAATTGCCATCTGAGCAATGAGAGGCTTGTTCGTTGCCGAAGCGCCGTTGAATACAACACGTATAATGCTTTCGTCGGGATAATCTGCCGCATTGAATTCACATCCGTCGGGATAAACCAATGACTTTGCGGCGTCCGATTTCGGAGCGGCAAAAACATCACTGACCTTTCCTTCCTCAACGACGGTTCCGCGGTCGAGAATGGCAACTCGGGTACAAATCTGCTCAACAACGCTCATCTGATGAGTGATAACAATGACCGTGATGCCGAGCTTGTCATGGATATCTCTGATCAGCGAAAGAATTGATTGGGTAGTCTGAGGATCAAGCGCACTTGTTGCCTCGTCGCAGAGAAGAATTTTCGGATGAGTCGCAAGGGCTCTTGCTATTGCAACTCTCTGCTGCTGACCGCCCGAAAGCTGTACAGGGTAGCTTTTGAGCTTGTCACCGAGTCCGACGGTTTCAAGGAGCTCCTTTGCACGGGCTGTTGCCTCGGATTTTTTTACTCCCGCAAGCTCCATCGGGAAGCATACATTTTTAAGACATGTGCGCTGCATGAGCAGGTTAAAGCCTTGGAAAATCATCGTTATCTGTCTGCGCTCATTGCGAAGCTGGGAATCGCTGAGGCTACCGACGTCAACGCCGTCTATAATGACGCTGCCCTGTGTCGGACGTTCAAGCATATTGATACAGCGTACAAGCGTGCTTTTGCCTGCACCGCTCATTCCGATTATTCCGTATATTTCGCCGTCGTCGATTTTCAACGAAACATCGTTGAGCGCATCAAGCTTTCCGTCGGAGGTCTCAAAGGTTTTAGTCAGGTGTTTTATTTCAATCATTTATTTCACTCCACATAAAATAGAAGTGCTGTCTGTTGCGAACAGCACTTCTTATTCTACACTTATTTGTTCAATGCGTCAAGTGTTGTCTGCTTGCCGCCGTAAAGACCCATCGGCTCAACATGGATAACTGCGACCGAGACAATGTGTGTACCGTTTTCCTTGTTGAAGTCATCAAGGTACGGAGTGTGCTGGAAGTAGTTTGCGTCAATCTCACCGTTTTCAACAACGTTGTTCGGTTGAACGTAATCCGTAAATTCTTTGATGTCAAGTGTAACACCCTTTGCGGCAAGGATTTCCTTTGCTACGTCAAGGATTTCCTTATGCGGAGCGGGGGAGGCTGCAACAGTGATCGTTGTGCCCTTGAGCGCATTATAATCTACCGATGAATCATATCCGTCGCCCGGGTTCTCAACAACGCTGACAACCGAACCGTTATATTTATTATTGATATAGTCGGCAACCTGCTTGCTTTCAAGAGCAGCCTTGAGTGCCTTGATTTTCGGAGCGTTTTCGTTGCCCTGCTTAACTGCAAGAATATTGCCGTATGCGGAAGCCGAACCTTCGATAATAAGCGAATCCTTTACCGGGTTGAGCTTTGCTTCGATAGCGTAGTTCGAATTGATGATTGCATAGTCAACGTCCTTGAGTGTGTTCGGAAGCTGAGCCGCTTCAATCTCTTTGAACTCAATGTTCTTCGGGTTCTCGGCGATGTCGTTGATCGTTGCGGTGATGCCTACGCCGTTCTTGAGCTTTATGTAGCCCTTTTCCTGAAGAAGGAGCAGCGCTCTTGCTTCATTGGTGGTGTCGTTCGGAATCGCTATTGTGATATTGCCGCTTTTTGATGATGAGCAGCCGGCAAAAAGACTGAGAGCGAGAACTGCTACGAGTAAAAGTGAAACTATTTTTTTCATGATATATCTACCTTTCATTTTAGAAATTATTGTTATTTTATCAATTTTTTACGATTATGTCAACATCGGCACATTCGTCCGAATCTGTAATTGGCTCTGAGAAGAACCGTAAATTGCTTCAACATAAAAATCCCTCCAAAAAATAAACCGGGAACCCTTTCGAGGTTCCCGGTCAAAAGCTTTTTAAAAGCATTTAGCTCATGAATTGAGAACGCATCGAAAAAGGGCATGACAATAAGTGCGCATACACATGCACATTCCGGTGGTATAGGTTGCGTTAAACAATGTCGCCATGATGCAATTCTCCTTTCAAAATTAACTACCCGTTTGGTAGGTTGACGATATAATAGCACAGCAGATTTAATTTGTCAATCCTTTTTTATAAAATTTTTTGATTTTTTTGGTAATTTATAATTCTGGTGGCAGAAGGCAAAAAAAGGCGGGATTCAACAATGTTCGATAAAGGCACATTCAGTAGGAGTCGATGACCGCATCGACCCAAGGTCAGAAGAAACTTAGACATAGTCAGTAGGGGCGTGCACGTCCTCTGAATTCAACAGAAAAAAGCGGACGGACGATGGTTGCTACTACGAAAAGACGGAAAATTTAATCTGAAAACTATCTTTCCGAAGGGATAAAGAAAAAAACGATGAAATAATTTCCTCACCTGCCAAATTTAAAATATGTTGCGAGAAATCGTTCCGTGTGATATAATCGTATATGACACTTTTGTGACATATTTGACGTTGTTTTTCGGTGAAAGCCAAAAAGAAAAGATATATAATTAAACTGTAAAATGAAAAGGGGGGAGGCATATGAACCATTCAATTTATATTGCCGACGATGAGAAGAATATCCGAGACCTTATCAAAAGCTTTCTGGAAAGCGACGGATATGAGGTTTCCGCATTTGAAACGGGCGATGAACTCAAGGCGGTCTTTGATGAAAAACCTGCCGACCTGGTAATTCTTGACATTATGATGCCGGGCACGGACGGATTGACTCTGTGCAGAAAGCTGCGTGAGAAATCGAGTGTTCCAATTATTATTCTCACTGCCAAGGATTCGGAATATGATTATGTTCAGGGAATAACCATAGGCAGTGATGATTATCTCACCAAGCCGTTCAGACCGACAGCGCTTCTCATGCGCGTGCGTTCACTGCTTCGCCGTATGGATATGAACGAAAAGGGCGATCGCAGCTCAAAAATGTCCGATGAGGACATAAGTATAGGTGATTTGACCTTTTCAAGCAGCAGAAATGAAATTCTTTGCGGCAGCAGACCCGTCAAGCTTACACGAACCGAGCTGAAAATGCTTTCATATATGATGAAAAATCCCGAAAAGGCATATTCGAGGGATGAGCTTCTCAATGCAATATGGGGATATGATACCAAGGTCGAAACAAGAGTTACCGATGAGACGCTCAGACGCATAAGAAAACAGCTTTCGGCCTGTGAGAGCAATGTCAGCGTCAGAACAATGTGGGGCTTCGGATATCGCATTGAGGTTAACGGTGATAAAAAATGAAACATGTTAAACTGAAAATACTTTGTATAATTTGGATTTCGGTTATCGTTATTTTTTCGGGCTTTGTAGGGATAGTCAACCTCATTGTTCCATCTCATTTTGAAAAGGAAGCGATAAATGCGCTGGAATACGAGATGGAATATATAGATAAGTTTGAAAACAATGACTATGCCGACGATGAATATGAAGGCTCTTTTCTCAGCGGCAACATCAATTTTATAAATTTCTTTGACGAAGGCTATGAATTCAGCGGAACTCCGATAAAGAGTTCAGAATCAAATTCCTCCGCGCAGAATTCCGAGAACGAGATAAGATCGCATTACAGTCTCAGCTCGCTTAAAGAGGGCGATATCAGGAAGCTGATAACCGATAAGGGTTATTATGTGCTTGTAAAGTATCACGATACATTTACGATGGACGGCTCTTATCAATCAACGGTAATGTATATAAACATTCAGCCGCTTGTGAATTATGTTCGATCGCTCAACTGGGTTTTTGTTGCGATATTTGTCGCCGTGATCGCGGTTATGAGCGTTATCGGCTATAAGCTCGGCAGCAGGATCGAGGATTATCACGAAGCCAATCATGAATTCTTCCAGAATTCTTCGCACGAGTTAAAAACGCCGCTTATGGCTATTCAGGGCTATGCCGAGGGAATTGAAGCAGGCGTTGTCGATATTCCGTCCTCGGCGGAGATTATCATGCGTGAGAGCGACAAAATGGCTCATATGATCGACGAGATGCTTTCAATCTCAAAGATAGACGCAAATCAGCTCCCGCTTAATATGACGACCTCAGACCTCAGAGAAATACTATATGATTGTATCCGTTCTGTAGAGCCGATTCAGAATAAGAAGAAAATCACAATAACTCCGATGTTCCCCGAAAGTCCCGTATGGGTTCACTGCGACGAAAATCAGCTTTCACGGGTATTCATAAATGTTCTGACGAACGGAATTCGGCATTGCAACAGTGCAATCGTAGTTTTATGCACTGCCGAGCAGAAATCCGCTATGGTAAAAATCAGCGACGACGGCAACGGAATTGCCGAGGATGACCTGCCGCATATCTTTGACCGTTTCTATACGGGAACAAAGGGCAGCACGGGTATCGGCCTTGCGCTCTCACGTGAGATTGTCAACCTGCATAATGGTACAATAACGGCTTACAATGAGGTTGGCGCGGCATTTGAAATAAGATTACCTCTTTCAAAATCATAATTTAAAAGGACAGCAAAATGACAAATCGCATCGCTTCAAAAAACAGAATATTTTTTCTCGGCGATGATCGGAAGTGAGGTGAGCCGATATGTCACTTTCATCGTTTCTTATGCCCGGCGGAGCCTCGGGAATGACGTCTTTTTTCAGCATTGAATATATGTTCGTCTTTCTCCCGATTGCTATTGCTCTTTATTGGCTCTCGCCGCAGAAAATCCGAAGATACGTTCTTATTTTTGAAAGCTGTGCCTTCTTTTGGCTCATCAGCGGAAAATTGATTGTCTATCTTATCATTTCCGCCGCTTCAATTTACGGCTTTGGACTTTGGCTGGATAGAATCAATTTAAAAAAGAAGGAAGCGCTTCATGGGCTTGACCGTGAAGAAAAGAAAAAGATAAAGAAACAATTTACCGGGCGTTTACGTCTTGTTCTCGCCCTTGCGACGGTTATCCATATCGGCGCTCTGCTTGTGCTGAAGTATTCGGCCTTTGCCGCAGGCAATATCAATTCGCTTCTTGCCTTGATGAATGTCGGAGTGAGAATGAGTATACCGAGGTTTATTATGCCGATAGGCATATCATTCTTTACTTTGCAGGCGGTTTCGTATCTCATCGATGTCTACAGAGGAAAAAATCAGGCAGACAGAAATTTCTTTCGCGTTTTTCTTTGGCTTTCGTTTTTCCCTCAGATTGTAGAAGGACCGATTTGCCGCTATTCTCAGACAGCGCAGCAGCTTTGGAAAGCGGAAAGAGTCAAATTTGATTCATTGACGCTCGGACTTCAGCGTATCATTTTCGGTATGATGAAAAAGATGGTCGTTGCCGACCGCCTTAATCTGCCGGTGGAGAATGTTTTTAATAATTACAGTGAGTATCACGGCGGCGTTATCGCTTTTGCGGCTGTTTGCTATACAATTCAGCTCTATATGGACTTTTCGGGTTCAATGGACGCAGTTATTGGCACGGCACAGATTTTCGGTATTGAAATGCCGGAGAATTTTAAGCGTCCGTTCTTTTCAAAAACGATTTCCGAATTCTGGAAACGCTGGCATATTACGCTCGGCGAATGGCTTAAGGATTATGTCTTTTATCCGATCACGATGTCAAAGCCGATGCAAAAGCTAACAAAGTCGGCAAGGAAAAGTCTCGGCAATCATTTCGGTCCGTTGCTTGCGGGAAGTGTTGCGCTTTTCTGCGTTTGGTTTGCAAACGGACTTTGGCACGGCGCCGCATGGAGCTATATTTTTTTCGGAATGTATCATTTTGCGCTGATACTGACGGGCAGAGTTCTTGCGCCGGCGATCAGCACGGTCAACGGCAAGCTTCATGTCAACACCAAGTCGAAGCCGTATATGGCAATGCAGATTATCAGAAGCGATATTTTAGTTGTTATCGGCGAGCTTTTCTTCCGAGCAAACGGACTGAGGGCAGGCATGAAGATGTTCGGCAAAATGGTTACGGATTTCAGATTCGGCGAGTCGGGACATGAGCTTTTTAAAAGGCTCGGTGTTGATTATGCGGACTTGCTGATTGTCGGCGTAACGGTCGCGATCGTTTTCACTGTCAGCGTTCTCAATGAAAAGGGAATGTGCGTTCGGGCAGAGCTTAAAAAGAAAAATATCGTACTGCGATGGGCGGTTTTGCTTGCGCTGTGCATGTATATCGTGATTTTCGGCGCCTACGGAATCGGCTATATGCCCGTTGACCCGATTTACGCTAATTTCTAAGAAAAAAACACACACCTCAACCGTGCGTCATTGCATTAAAGGATAATTATGAATAAGATTTTGAAAAATACAATAAGTGCGGTTCTTTTTATTGCAATTCTTGCCTCATTGCTGATGGGCTTTTCTTTCATTATGAAGCCCGGCAAATCGGCAAAGGTCAATGCGCTTGAAGACCCGCTGACAAACGGAATTCTTTCCGAAAAAAAGAATACGATTGACGTGGTTTTTCTCGGGGACAGCGAGTGCTACAGCACGTTTATACCGCTGAAAATCTGGAAGGAGCATGGGATAACCTCATATGTCTGCGGCACATCGGATCAGGTGCTCAGCTTTTCGTATGAGCTTCTTATTAAGAGCATGAAAAAACAAGACCCTAAGGTTGTTGTGCTTGAAACAAATGCGATTTTTCGTGAGGTTACAAGCACAAAGGCGTTTCTCAATAAGGCCGAGGGCTTGTTTTCAGTGTTTAAATATCACGACCGATGGAAGCTTATGCAGCCGAAAAGCTGGAGATTTAACGAGGCTAAAACCTATGACAGACGAAGCAAGGGCTATCTTTTTAATATGTCGGTCAGTCCTGCGGATGCGTATGAATATATGAAGCCCGACGATAGTAAAGAAACAATTTCAAAGGACAATGTAAAATATATTACCAAGCTCCGTGACTATTGTAAAAAGAATAATGCCGAGCTTGTGCTCGTCAGCGTTCCGAGCACGAAAAACTGGAATTATGCCAAGCACAACGCTGTCGCGGAAACGGCAAAAGTTCTCGGAATTGATTACGTCGATATGAACACTCTCAGAGAGGAAATTCCGATAAACTGGAATACCGACACGAGAGACAAGGGCGATCATCTCAACTATTTCGGTGCGGTTAAAGCAACGGAATATTTCGGCAAATATCTTGAAGAAAAAAGGATTTTCAGCGATAAAAGAAAGCTGAATGAATACAAAGATTGGAACAGCACGGCAGATGAATTTTTGTCGTCGGTTGAAAAGGTTTAATGCAATAATTTTCGAATTTCAAACGTGTTAAAAGAGAAAGGAAAATTAAGGGGCAGGAATATGGTAATAAATGTACTCGAATGGCTGGAAAAATCAGCCGAAAAATATAATGATAAAATTGCTTATTCCGATGAGGAAAGCTCGCTGAGCTTTTTGCAGGTGAAAAGCCTGGCGCAAAGCATCGGCTCGGCACTCATTGAAAGAGGGGCGGACGGAAATCCTATAGCCGTTTTCTCGGGCAGAAGCGTTATGACCGTTGCCGCTTTTCTCGGCGTTGTTTACAGCGGATGCAGCTATGCTCCGATAGACAGCAAGCTGCCGAGAGCGAGAATAGAAAAAATAATGGAAACGCTCTCTCCGTCGATTATTCTGACGGACGGCGAGAACTGCGATTTTGTAAAAGAGCTCGGCTTTGATGATGGAAAAATTGTTTTGCTTGAGGACGCAATCAGGCACAAAGCGGATGATGAAAAGCTCAAAAAAATTCGCCGTTTTTCAAATGAAAACGATCCGCTTTATATTATTTTTACCTCAGGTTCAACAGGAAATCCCAAGGGTGTGATGACGTCGCATCATTCGCTGATGTGCTATATCGAAGCATATACGTCGGTTATGAGAATTGATGATAAAGACATTCTCGGCAATCAGTCGCCGCTTGATTATATCGCCGCAATCAGAGATATTTATATTCCGCTTTTGTGCGGCTCGTCAACGGTGATAATTCCAAAGATGTGTTTTTCCTCGCCGGCTAAGCTTTTTGACTTTATGAACGAGAAAAAAATCACGTCGGTCGGTTGGAGCGTTTCGGCGCTGACCGTTCCCGTTTCGCTCGGTGCCTTTGAACACGGCAGACCCGAGTATCTCAAAAAGGTTTGCTTCTCGGGCTCGGTCATGCCGGGGAAATGCCTGAAGCAGTGGCAGAAAAATCTGCCCGATACACTCTTTGTTAATCAGTACGGCCCGACGGAGGCAACCGCTTCGTGCACCTATCATATTGTTACGGAAAAGGCGGAGGATGATACGGTTCTTCCGATAGGCTTGCCGTATAAAAACTACCGAGTATTTCTTCTCAATGAGGACGGCACGGCTACGAAGCAGGGCGCGGAGGGTGAAATTTGCGTCAGCGGTCCGATTCTTGCACTCGGCTATTACAACGACCCCGAAAGAACAGCGGCATCGTTTATTCAGAATCCGCTTAACAAAGCGTATAACGAGCTTATCTACAAAACGGGCGATATCGGCGTTATGCGTGAGGACGGAGTGCTTGAATTCCACGGAAGGATGGACAGGCAGATAAAGCATCTCGGACACCGCGTCGAGCTGGACGAGGTCGAGCTTGCCGCAGGCAGGGTGGACGGCGTTAATGAATGTTCCGTTGTTTATAATAAAGAGAAGGAAACCATTTGGCTTTTCTACACCGGCATGGCAACGGTGAAAGAGATTGCCGTTGAGCTCAGAAAATATCTTCCCGGCTTTATGGTGCCGAGAAAAATTAAAAATCTTGAGGAAATACCAAGATTGCCGAACGGCAAAATTGATATAAATACATTAAAGGCAATGTCGAACAATTAACGCTTGTGCCTTAATTGAATGACATAGCCTAAATCTAACAAAAAAATCGGAGGAAGAAACAATGAAAGAAGAACTTATGGAAATACTTGAGGAACTCAGACCCGACGTTGATTTCGAAAACGAAAAGCAGCTCATCACGGACGGAATTCTGGAGTCGTTTGATATTGTTGCACTCGTCGGAGAGCTAAGCGATGCTTTTGATATTGAGCTTCACGTCGAGGATCTTGTTCCCGACAACTTCAATTCGATAGAGGGAATGATGGAGCTTATCGAAAAGCTCCGGGACGAATAATATGATGAACGAAATACTTTTGAAAGCGGCGGAAAAATTCGGAACGCCGAGTTTTGTCTTTGATACGGACGAGTTTGCACGCCAAGCCGATTCGATAAAATCGGCACTCGGAGATATTCCGCTTTGCTTCTCGATAAAAGCGAATCCCTTCCTGCTTCATGCGCTTCCCGAGTCCGTGAGCAGGGTTGAGGTTTGCAGTCCGGGTGAGTTGACGATTTGCCAAAAGCTGAACGTTAAGCCCGAGACGATTATTTATTCGGGCGTCAATAAGGGAACGGAAGATATCGCCCGTGCCGTCGATTACGGCGCCGGGATTATGACCGCCGAGAGTCGGCTGCATGTTGAATTGATCAACCGTGTCTGCCTTGAGAGGGGCAAAAGGGCAGACGTTATTCTTCGCCTGACAAGCGGAAATCAGTTCGGTATCGACCCCGATGAAATTATCGAAATAATCTCAAACAAAGAAAATTATGAAGCGATTGATTTTATCGGACTTCATTATTACTCCGGCACGCAGAAGAAAAACGCAGGAGTTATCGAAAAGGATATTCGCAAGTTTGAAGAGTTTATCGAACGCCTTGAAGCTGAATGCGGCTATGTGCCGAAGCACGTTGAATACGGTCCCGGAGCAGCGGCAGATTATTTCGTTCCGCCCTACGAGGAAAAGGATAACGAGACACTGAAAGAGACAGCCGAGCTTTTGAAAAGCTTTGCAAAAAAATATTCGCTCACAGTTGAAATGGGCAGATTTCTTGCGTCATCATGCGGAACCTATCTTACGTCCGTTGCCGATATCAAAAACAATCTCGGCACGAATTACGTCATCTGCGACGGCGGAATAAATCATCTGAAATATTACGGACAGACCATGGCTATGCAGGTGCCGCCGATCACGCTTCTCGGCAGTGATAAGGTATATGATCACAGCTATACCCTGTGCGGAAGTCTTTGTACTACCGCCGATCTGCTCGTTCGTAAGGCGGAATTGCCCGAGCTTAAAATCGGCGATGTTCTGGCGTTCGGCAGGTGCGGCGCATACACGGTAACCGAGGGAACGGTTCTGTTCCTTTCGCGCACAATGCCGAGGGTTATGCTGTGTTCGGAAAAAGACGGCTTAAAACTCGTCCGTGATTTTTACGATACGGACAAACTGAATTTTTAACAAAAACGAGGAAATAAAATGGGAATTATTTCTATAAAATTTTTTGTGTTCGCTGCGGCGGCAATTTTGATATATTATCTTTTTCCCGTAAAAAAATATCAATGGACAGTCCTGCTTGCCGCAAGCTATACTTATTATATTCTCAACTGTAACAAGTATGTTCTTTATATGCTTGTAACAACAGTTACTACTTATTTCGGCGCAAGGATTCTTGAATATGCCGCTGAAAAAAGCAAACGTTTTTTGCTTCGGAATAAAGAGAGCTTTACAAAAGAAAGCAAGAAGGAATTCAAAGCAAAAACACAAAGAAAAAAGCGATTGATTCTTGCCGCTGTTCTGATTTTTAACTTCGGCATACTTGCTTTCTTAAAATATTTCGGCTTTTGCGCCGATTCGGTTCACTCCCTGCTTGAAATGCTCGGGATAAGCTACACAGAGCCGAGTTTTAATTTTATCGTTCCGCTCGGAATTTCGTTCTATACATTTCAGAGCATGGGCTATGTGATTGACGTTTACAGGGGTAAGGTCAATGCCGAAAAAAATTTCGGAAAGCTTGCTCTTTTCGTCTCGTTTTTTCCGCAAATTGTTCAAGGTCCTATCGGAATTTATTCCGACCTTGCTCATCAGCTCTATGAGCCGAAAAGGTTCAGCTATGATCGCTTCAAAAGCGGCGGACTTCTGATCCTTTGGGGTATTTTTAAAAAGCTTCTGATAGCCGACAGGGCAGTTAAGGTCATCAAACTCGTGACTGCCGACAGTGAAGCATTTTCCGGTACATTCATTCTTTTTACGGTCATATTGTACGCCGCTCAGCTCTATGCCGATTTCTCGGGCGGAATTGATATCTGCCGCGGCATTGCCGAGATAATGGGCATAAAGATGGCGGAGAATTTCAAACGTCCGTATTTCTCGAAAACTCTCACCGAGTATTGGCATAGGTGGCATGTCAGCCTCGGCGATTGGCTTAGGAATTATCTTTTCTATCCGATCTCTATTTCAAAGCCGTTTCTCAAAATGTCAAAGAGCATGAAAAAGCACGGCATGAAATATTTCGGCAAGGTTTTCCCGACCGCACTTGCTTCGCTCATAACTTTTATAGTTATCGGCATCTGGCACGGGGCAGAAGCAAAGTATATCGCCTTCGGATTTTGGAACGGACTTGTGATTATGATCTCGAGCCTTATGAAGCCGCTGACGGATAAGCTCACCGAAAAGCTTCATATTAAACGTGAAAGCTTTTTCTATTCGGTTTTCTGTATGCTCAGAACCTTCATGGTTGTGCTCATCGGATATTATTTCGATATCGCAAAGGGCTTTAAGGATGCAATGAGCATGATTTGGCGTTCCGTTGCCGATTTCCGTATAGGTGATTTCGCTTCCTTTGCCTGCCTTGCCAAAAGCAAGATAGATATGTTCGATTATCTGATAATTTTCGGCGGGTGTACGGTGATCTTTATAATCTCGATAATACAGGAAAAGAAAAAAGACTCCGTTCGCAATTTGCTTTGCGAAAAGAGTCTGGCATTGCAGTGGCTTTTATATATTTTAATGATAGTTGCGATTGCTTTGTTCGGTTATTACGGGCCGGGAACGACTCCGGCGGACTTTGTATATATGCAGTTTTGAGGAATTGAAAAATGAAAAAATTTCTAAGATTTATTTGCTTTCTCCTTGTTGTTTCAACGGTGATGTTCGGCTTGAATTTTGCTCTGAGCACCAACAGCGATAAGGACGGCATACACATAAGAGGATATTTCAAGGAGCCGAAGAATACTGTTGATGTTCTTCTTATCGGCGCAAGCGAGCTTTACACGGGCTTTAATTCTCCGCTTGCATGGGAGAAATACGGCTTTACAAGCTATGGCTTGAGCTTTGCCGCAATGCCGGGGGCATTATATAAGACTGTTACACAAAAGGCGCTGAAAACTCAGTCGCCGAAGCTTGTTGTGTTCGAGATAAACGGCTTTTTGCACAAAGAAAAGAATAGCTTGCAGCGCAGACCGATTCATGCTTGGTTTGACACAGTCGGCATTGACTCCGACGGAAAGAAATTTCTTGAACAAAACATTCCCGAAAGGGAACACATTGAGTATTATCTGCCTTTTTATAAATACCATGCAAATTGGCGGAAACCGCTTATCTGTGCACGAAATGCGATGAGCAGACTTACGCTTGAATTCGAGGGGATAAGCTATTCCAAGGCATTTGCGAATACGGCTTTAAAGAGAAAAGATGCAAAACTAAAAAAGAGAAAAAACGAATTTTCGGATAAATCAAAGGGATACTTGCTCGAACTTTTGAATTATTGCCGTGACGAAAAAATGAAAAATGTTCTTTTTATTCGTGCACCGCATTGTATAAAAAATGAAAATCCGAAAGCAACAAATGACATCAAAAAGCTCATTGAAAGCTATGGTTACCGCTTCGTTGATTTCGAAAACGCATATGACGCCATAGGTCTTGATCCGCAGAACGATTTTTATAATCATGATCATCTCAATATCTACGGTATGGAAAAATTTACTGCCTTTTTCGGCAAGTATATTTGTGATAATTATAACGTAAAAACCGCCCATACCGCAGAAACGGTTGAACAGTGGAACAAATGCGCCGATATAATGAACAGGACGATTGAGGAATGTAAAAACGATCCTAACCAAAGCATTTATTATGAGCTGACCGCCTACGAAACGGCGAAGGGCAGAAAGCATACGATACTCTCAAAGGTCGAAAGCGGATTTAAGAAAAACAAGCACAGCAGGTAATTTAAAGTAAAATCAAAACCGGCAGATCAGACTGCTGACAAAGTTCATTCAGAAATGAATGGGCTTTGTTTTTTGCTGTTATAAGAAAAAAACGGAATAATAGAAACAGAAAAAAGGTAATAAATATAAATATAGAAACAAACAACCGGCTGTTAAAAATGAGTTAGTGATAATAGAAAATTTAGTAACGACATAGCATTTATGAACTACCACACGATAGCTCGGTGATTTTTTGCTTACGAGATTGTGGAAATGACTGCAAAAATGACTGCAATACGGTTGATTTGGGGATAATTGCAAATCAAGTCGGTTTTCTGTGAAATGCCAAATACGTTGATTTTACGTTGTTTCGAGCAAAATCAGCTCAATTCAGATAAAAGAAAAAGACAGGTAAAAAACCTGTCTTTTGGTGCCGGTGACCGGACTTGAACCGGTACGATGTTGCCACCGAGGGATTTTAAGTCCCTTGCGTCTGCCTATTCCGCCACACCGGCTTATGTGCGGCAACTGTTACATTATACACAACAGTTGCCGTTTTGTCAACATAACAATAATCTGATTATTTATCAGCCGTTGATTATTTCGTGAAGGTGTGCCTTCAATGCATCAAGGCGAGCGTGAGCATTTTCTCTGCTCTTGTCCTGAATAGAATAGTAAACCTTGAGCTTCGGCTCTGTTCCTGACGGCCTGATAGCAAGCCATGAGCCGTCCTCAAAGATATACTTGAGAACATTCTCCTTCGGAAGGTCTGCAATACCCTTTGAGAAGTCGTAAACCTTCTTGATGTTGTCGAAGAATTTGCTGCCGTTTTCACGGAACTCGGTCATGAGGCTCTGAATCTTCTGTGCACCCTCGATGCCCTTGAGAACGAAGGTGTCAAGAGAATCAAGATAATAACCGTACTTATCGTAGATATCATTAAGTGCGTCGATAAGGGTCTTGCCCTGATTGTAATAATAAGCCGCCATCTGGCATACAAGCATTGATGAAACAACAGCGTCCTTATCCCTTGCATGTGTGCCGACGAGGTAGCCGTAGCTCTCCTCATAGCCGATAATGAATTCTCTGTCACCGGACTTTTCGTATCTGTTTATCTGATCGCCGATGTATTTAAAGCCTGTGAGCGTTTCGGCAACCTGAAGTCCGAAGCTTCTTGCAATGTTTGCACCAAGCTCACTTGTAACGATTGTCTTAACAAGAGTTGATTTGCTGTTGAGCGAATCCTTCTTCATATTGAGCACAAAGTTAACGAGAAGCGCACCCATCTGATTACCTGTGATAAGAACGTATTTGCCGTCGTGCTTTACGCCTGCGCCGATACGGTCACAGTCGGGATCGGTTCCGAAAACAAGGTCGGCATCCTCACGCTCAGCCTGCTTGAGAGCGAGAGTAAGAGCGTCCTTCTCCTCGGGATTCGGGGAACGAACGGTTGAGAAATTTCCGTCGGGAAGCTCCTGCTCCTTAACGACAGAGATGTTCATACCCTCGAGAATTTTTCTGACGGGGATATTGCCCGTGCCGTGAAGGGGAGTGTAAACGATCTTGATGTTCGAAGGCTCCTCGTAAAGTGACTGCTTCTTGACTTCCTTGAGAAATGCGTCAAGCACCTCTGAGCCGATTGACTGATAAAGTCCTTTCTTCGTAGCTTCTTCAAGATCCATGTGCGGAACCGCCTTGAGATCCTCAATCGCATTTACATATCCTATAACCTTGTTTGCCTGATCGGGGCAAAGCTGGCAGCCTGTTTCGTCATAAATCTTGTAGCCGTTATATTCCTTCGGGTTGTGGCTGGCGGTAACAACCGCACCCGCCGTGCAGCCGAGATATCTTACGGTGAACGAAAGAACCGGAGTCGGCATGAGTGTATCGTAAAGATAAACCTTAATTCCGTTAGCGCAGAGGACCTCTGCAGCGTATATGGCAAACTGTCTTGAATTGTTTCTTGAATCGTGAGCGATCGCAACGCTCTTTTCGCCGTCAAACTCGGCTTTAAGATAATCCGCAAGACCCTGAGTAGCCTTGCTTACGGTATATTTGTTCATTCTGTTGGCGCCTGCGCCCATGATTCCTCTCAGTCCGCCTGTGCCGAACTCGAGATCCTTATAAAATCTGTCCTCAATTTCTTTTTCATCGGTGATTGCGAGAAGCTCTGCTTTTGTATCTTCGTCAAAGCCGAGCCACTGCTGATATTTTTCTTTGTAGTCCATAACGATGCTCCTTTACATAAGAAAATTTAATTTTCCCTCAAATTTCTCCACATAAATCATATCACAAATGCACCGCTTAGTCAACGGACAAAGGGCAAAATATAATATATTTTATGCGGAAAAAATCACGGATATTAAGTGACAATAAAAATTTTATTTATGAAAAAATCCGACCCTCGTTTGAAGGTCGGATAATTTTCGGTCTGTCACTGTTTGTTTTTCTTTCTCTTTTTCTTCACGATTAAAATTACAAGTGCCGCAACGGCTGCGATGAGCACGATATAGGGGCTTTCGCCGAGAATAAATATGCCGAGGCTTCTGAAAAACTGTCCTATATTGTAAATACTCTCGAAGAAATTCTCTTTGACCTGCGAGCCGAAGCCGGTCGGAATTTTCTTTACCCGTTCAACCTCGGAAATGCTTATCAGGATTTCGGAATATGCAATGCGCTGATCGTAGTTTTTCTTTTGCACTCTGAGCGATTCAAGCTCACCTCTGACGCTTGCGAGTCTTTCCTGAACGCTCATTGTGTCCTGAACCGTTTCGCATTTTGCGAGGATGCCGAGCAAGGCCTTTTCTTCCGTTTCGAGTGCTTTTATTTGGCTCTCGGTATTGGTGTAATTATCCGTCACGTCCAAGGTTTCAATGTTCTTTGATGTAATCGTTCCCGTTTTTTCAAGGAAATCAATGAATTCCTCAAGCTTTTCGGCAGGGACGCAAACGTTTGTGTCAACCGTCAGATAACCGTCGTACTTTCTTTGATTGAGCGACGAGGTGTAGCCCTTGAGGGAGCTTATCTGTGAGTTGATATTTTTAATCAGCTCGTCGGCATTTTTGGTTTCCAACCTGACGGAAGCTTTTTTTATCAGCTTCTGCGAAGATGCTGATGCAGCGTTCGCTTTGCCGTATGATCCGGCACTTTCGTTAGCGTTGCCTGCGCCGTTTGAATTGTTATAGCTGTATGTGCCGCTGTCGCCGATCTCAATCGAACTTTTGCTTTGGAAAAGTGACGGGCCTACTCCGTAAACTCCGCATATCAGCACTGTAACAGCGAGGCAGGCGGCAACAATTGCCGTAATCTTTTTTCCTTTTTTGTGCTTTGCCGAATGGACAGGCTTCAGCTTGGAAATATTGTCTTTAAGCGAATCGGGAGCATGAAGCTCGTCGACTTCTCTGATGTAATCTTTTTTATTCATCGTCAAAACCTCCGATCATTTCTTCCTTTAGCATAGCTCTGCCACGGCTGAGCCATGAAAGGACGGTGTTCGGCTTTGCGTCGAGAATTTTGCCGATTTCCTTGGCGGTATAGCCCTCGTAATAGTGAAGGTAAACTGCGTTGCGGTAGTTTTCGGGCAACGCTCTGACCGCCTCAAGGACAGAATCCTCTTTCTGCGCCGTGTTATTCGGCAAAGGAGACTCGCAAAGCACGATTTTTGAGTTTTTTCTCAGCTCGTCACGGCAAAGGTTTATTGTCACACGGATAAGCCATGCTTTCAGATGCTCCTCGCCTCTGAAATGCTTTTCACTTTCAAGAAGCTTGACAAATACAGCCTGCGTTATGTCTTCCGCATCGGCAGGTCTCGCCGAATTATGTACCGCAACACGGTAGACCGTATCCGTAAACTGAGAAAATGCGTAGGGGAAAGCGTCCTTTCCCGACATAAAAAATATCATGATATTGCCTCCTTTCATCTATAACACGTTTTGACAATGTGAATTATTGCAAGGGGGATTATTTTTTATAAAAGATTTATAAGCTCGGCAACTGTGAAATCATTATACATGGAATCGTCGAGAATATCAAGGTTTATCTGCGAATATTCGACCTCCTTCGAGTATCCGTAAAGAATACGCACACGCCCGTCAAAGCTCAGCTCGGGGACGCTGTCGTAGAGCCTTTCGGTGATGATACACGCAAAAATGCCGTACTTGATCTTTGTAAGCAGGTCGAGGTCAAAGCAAGCCGTCATCATGTACCGCATGAGGTAATATTTGAAAAGTCGGATTATATCGTCGGAATATATTTCACTGTTGCGGTAAATCGCTTTTTCGTCCGAGAGGGAAATGAGCTTTTCTCTGCGCTCATCGCTGATATATTCCATCCTTTCGAGAACCTTGACGCACTCGGAAAATTCAACGGTGCTGTCGTCGCCGAGCAAGTCAACCTTGTCAATATCGCTTTGAAATTCTGCGGCGGAGAAAAGCACGGCGGAAAGCTTCATTTTAAGGTCAAAGCTTTCGTTGTCGAGAATCGCAAAAAACTCCTCACGCTTTTCTGTCAGCAGGTTATATATTCTGTCCGGGCTTTCAACCGTCCTGTCAAGGCTCACGTCCGTTTCGGGAGACAGAAGAATTTTTGCCGCTTCGGGGCAGCCGAGCCCGAGACCCGTCTCACGAATTTCGCCGTAATCGTCGAAGTATCTCGGAAAAAGCCGGCAGGTGTCGCAAAGCGCCGCTTCGCCCTTCTCAAGCTGAATTCGGCAAAGGTTGTTTTCACTGAGCAGGGGACAGCGGCCGTTCTCGAGAGAGAAAATATATCCGTCCTCGTCCGTCGTCAGGTGCCTGTCAAAATATTGCTTCAAGCCGCCACTTTCATTTTTGTAATTCTCAGCCGAAGCATCGTCGATCTCTACGTCCCAGCCGGCACAGCAGGTGTCGGGACAGCGGTCGGCAACGCATTTAAAAGCATCAAAATATTTTGGTTTTACTTTTTTCATCGCTTGTTCTTCCGTTCCTTAACAGTAAAAACGCTGTTCTTTTTAAAATTGTTAATAAAATTGTAACACCTTGCAATTAAATGTCAAGTATAATATATAGCGTAAACCGATACGGTTATCAAAGCCTGAAAGCGGGTTAATTATAAATGAACAGTTTTATGCAAAAATTATATAACTTCATGTGCGGCAGGTACGGGCTTGACAAGCTGACGGGATTTTTGATTTTATTAAATCTTCTTCTCAACGGTATAGGCTCGTTTATGCGTAATCGAATAGCTTATTATATCTTCTATGTTCTGGCTCTTGCTGTTTTCGTCTTTGCGGTTTTCCGTGTGCTGTCGAAAAATATCGAAAAGCGCCGCCGCGAGGGTGAATGGTTTGACAATTTGCTTGTCAGAACCAATTATACCGAGAGCTTTCGAAAGATGAAGCGCTGGTTCAAAAGGCAGGGCTTGAGATTTAAGTATTTCAAAACACACAGGTTCAGAGTTTGTCCGAATTGCGGTGAAAATCTGCGCCTTTCAAAAAAGCGCGGCAAGCGGAACATAACCTGCCCGATTTGCGGAAATAAATTCAGTATTCACATTTTGTTCTGAGGAAGTGGACTTTTGCTTGGGTATGTCAGGGCTTACAGGCCCGAAATGAAATTCAAGGATTATGATATGTACAAGGGCGTTTATTGCTCGCTTTGCAAGTCGATAGGAAAGCGTTACGGCTTGCTTGCAAGGCTTACACTGTCGTATGATTTCACTTTTCTTGCAATTCTGCGAATGGCGGTCAGGGAAAACAGAGTGTGCATGAAAAAATCGCACTGCTCGTTTAATCCCGTAAAAAAATGCTACGATTGCTCGGGCAGCAGCGTTGATATAGCATACACCGCCGATGTTTCCATGCTAACGTTTTATTATAAAATCAGGGATAACATCGCAGACAGTAAATTTTTCAAAAAATTGCTTTGCAAAATGCTGATGCCCTATGCCAATCATATATATAAAAAGGCAAAGAAAAACAATCCCGTGATCGCCGAAAAGCTGGGAAAGCTCATTAAGGAGCAGGCAGAGGCGGAGAAAAGAAATGCCGGCGTTGACGAGGCGGCGGACGCAAGCGCAAAAATGCTTGCCGAGATGGTCTCGACCGACATTGAAGCGTCGGACAACACGGCGCTGAACAGGCTCGGCTATTTCCTTGGTCGCTGGGTTTATCTTATTGACGCGGTTGACGACTGCGGGGACGATATCAGAACGGGAAGCTTCAATCCGCTGAAAAAGCGATATAATATGTCGGATTTCAAGGAAACCTGTGAGAGAATGTTGTCGCTTACTGTCGGAGAAGCAATAAATAACTTGAATAAGCTGGAAATTTTCAGATTTCGTGATATAATAGATAACGTGCTTGTTTACGGAACGGAATGTTCCGCCAAAAAAGTAATTTACAAGGAGGTTGAATGTTGTGAAAAATCCGTATGAAGTGCTCGGCGTTACATCGTCGGCAAGCATGGACGAGATAAAAAGAGCATACCGCGACAAGGCTCGCCGATACAGCGAAAATCAAGCGAAAATGGACGAGTTGAACGATGCTTATGATTTTATAATCAACAATTTCGGCAGCAACAAAGCAAATACCTCCTATGCCGATTCGGGCTACGGAACCGGCGCAGCAGGCGGACAGACCTCGGAATTCGGCGATATAAGAGCCAAGCTCAACAGCGGCAGAATAGACGATGCAGAAATGCTGCTCGACGGAATACCTTATCAGCGCAGAAATGCCGAATGGTACTATCTCAAGGGAACGATTCAGCATAGAAAAGGCTGGCTGGAGAGTGCACTTGAAAACTTTCGGAAAGCCAAGGAGATGGAACCCGGCAATTCGGAGTATGAAGCCGCATTCAATCAGCTTGAGCGTGAGTCGAAGGGTGATTTCAGAAGGAACAGGCAGAATGAAGATAACGACGGTTGCTGCAGCCCGTGCAATATCTGTTCGTCGCTCATGTGCGCCGATTGCTGCTGCGAATGTATGGGCGGCGACCTTATAAGATGCTGTTGACGGTGATGATATGAAAAATACGGTAAAAACGGCTCTGGGCGGAATGTGCATCGGACTTTCGGCGGCGCTGATGATGCTCTCCTCAGTCATTCCTTTTTTGACATATGCGATTCCTGCCATGGCGGCGATACTCGTAATGTTTATGAGAATTGAATGTGACTGGAAATGGGGCCTTGGCGTCTATTTCGGCACTGCGATAGTCAGCGCACTTGTTGTCCCCGAGAAGGAAGCGGTGGCTATCTACATAGCACTGATAGGCTATTATCCGCTGTTAAAAATTCTCTTTGACAAGCTGCCGAAAATTGTCGGCTATATAGTAAAGGCAGTTTTTTTTGTCGGGGTAACGGTTGCGACGTATTATATAATAATGCACGTTTTCGGCATATCGACCGAGCTTTTGGAGGATACGCAGGGATTTATGATTCCGTTGCTCGTCGTGCTCGGACTTGCGGCATTCATAATGTATGACATTGCAATAGAAAAGCTTGAAATAGCATATTACAGAAAATGGCAGAAGCAATTCAGAAAGTTATTTAAGAAGCACTGATTTTTCGGTGCTTCTTTTCATATGTACCGACTTGTCCGCATAGTATTTCTTCGGGAGGAATGAATAATGAGGAAATACCTGATACTTTGTTCGGTGCTGATGGCGGCGATGATAATTCTGCCGCTGACGGCAATGGAAAAGCCGAAAAAAACGGTAATTGTCAGCAATAAACCGTCCGTAAATACGGAAAGCGACATTATAAGCGTTATGAAAAGCGAGAGCGGTAAGGTCGAAAAAACCGATATAAAGGAATATACCGTCGGTGCACTGGCGGCGGAAATGAATCTTGAAAGTCACGATGAAGCACTCAAGGCGCAGGCGGTTGCGTGCTATACCTATGCGCTTTACTGCAAGGAAAAGGCAAACAAGGACGACTTGAACGGAGCGGATATATCCGACGATTCAAAAACGCATCAAGGCTATCTCAACAATGAGGCAAGAAAGAAAAAATGGGGAGACAAGTATGACAGCTACGAAAAAAAGGCGGAAAGGCTCGTTGATGAGGTGCTCGGGAAAAGGATGACTTATGACGGGAAGCCGATTCTTGCGGCATATCATGATATATGCAGCGGCAAAACCGAGAGCGCAAAAACCGTTTGGGGAGAGGATATCGCTTATCTTCAATCGGTCACAAGCGACGGCGACAGGCTTTCGCCCGACTATGAAACAACGATGGGCTATGACAAGGATAAATTCCTTTCCGCAATCAGGATAATCGACGGGGTCGAGCTGCCCGAGAACGCCGAAAAATGGATCGGCAAGACGGATAAAACCGACACGGGATTTGTGCGTTCCGTTGAAATAGGCGGTACAAAGGTTGACGGTAACGATATAAAAAAAGCACTCGGACTGCCGAGCAGAAATTTCACGATAAGCTGCAAGGACGGCAGGTTTACGGTCAAAATCATCGGCAACGGTCACATGGTCGGCATGAGTCAGTACGGAGCGGACTATATGGCTCGTCAGGGCTCGGATTGGCAGGAGATATTGGAGCATTACTATACAGGCATAAAAATCGAGTAAAAATAATAACATTTTCCATGAAAATAATTTGTAAAAACTCTTGCTTTTTTGAAAGAATATGTTACAATAAAGTCAAATCAACCAGCAAGGAGGTAACAACAATGGCTTTTAAGATTACAGACGACTGTATCGCTTGCGGTGCTTGCGAGGCTGAGTGCCCGGTAGGCGCTATTTCCGAAGGCGACGGCAAGTATGAGATCGACGCTGATGCTTGTGCATCCTGCGGCGCTTGTGCCGATGTTTGCCCGGTCGGAGCACCTGTAGAGGAATAATTAAAGCTTTGTGATGTTTAAGCGAAGCGGCTGAAATCATTCCACAATATGATTCGCTTCAAAAAACATAATAAAAGAGCAAAGACGCTGTGCATATCAAAAAGGTATGCACAGCGTTTTCTCGTTTTTTATTTCTTATAAATCCTGTTCGTTACGAATGTTGTAATGCCCATTTCGTAATATTTCCGCATGGTTTCTTTATCGTCAACCGTCCAACAGGCGAGGGGTATTCCGGCGTCTCTGAGCTGCTTGATCTTCTTCTCATTATTGATCCTCTGATGTCCGTTGAAGCTGACGCCGATCGTCGGGTCGTCAAGACACTGTTTAAGAGTATCCTTGTCGAGCTTCGAGACGAGTGCATAGAGTTCTATCTTGCCATTGCGCTCTCTGACCTTGTTTAAGGCGTTTCGGTCAAACGAGATTACCGAGCAGGACTCGGTGAAGCCGTTTTTGTCGATGATTTGCAGCAGTGTGTCAAGTCCCTCGTCGGTATAGTCCTTTATTTCTATCATCGGTTTGACGTTGTTTGCAAGGCAAGCCTGAAGCATTTGGTCAAGGGTAGCGATTTTTAATCCGCTGTAGTTTTTGTGATTTGCGCCGTTATCAATGTCGGCGGTTATCAGATCATAGTACGTATAGGACGAAATTTTACCGCTCTTGTCTGTCATGCCCTTGATGTCGGCATCGTGAGAAACAACCCAAACGCTGTCGGCGGTTTGTCTTATGTCGATTTCAACTGTGTCGAAGCCGTATTCTGCGGCTTTTTTGATTGCCGCAATGGTGTTCTCGGGCGCCTGACAGGAAAAGCCTCTGTGAGCAATCAGGTTGATTTTATTCTGATCTGTTTTTTTGACATAGATGCTCGAGAGAGCAATGGGACTTTTGGCCGTGTATCTTTTGTGCAGAGCGACGGCATTTGAAACGATCGGCGCCGATATCACCGCAATTACAATCAATACGGCTAAAACGATGGGCCATTTTTTTCTTTTTATAATACGAAATGAACGCTTAAAAGCCTCTTTATTCATAAAAAATCCTCCGAAATGAAGTTTAACCGTAACTACAGTTTATCTTATTCGGAGAATTATGTCAATCATATATTTGCCGACGGCGGATATCCTTTTGACCGTCGGCTTTATATTTAAACGGATATCTTACGATTGCGGCATTTCTGCGGACAGGATGTCACCGCGGATCAATATCCGTTGACCTTATTTTTAACATCCTGTTACATTATATGCCTTTAAAGCGGCTCGGGTCTCAAAAAAATACGGTGAGCCGTCGCTTTTTGGCAGCTCACCGTGAGATTATTCTTTTTTATCGCCCGAGTCCTTACTCTCTTTATACTCGTTATATTTTTCGGAAACGGTTTCAATCATGGATTCCGTCTTTTCCTTGACGGTTTCGGTGGTTTCTTTAAAGAAACGCTTGATTTTGTTCGAGCTTGTTTTCGGGAACTCGCTGTCACGTATCTTGACCTTTGTTATCTGCTTGTAGATAGGCAGCTCGACACATGCCTTTTTAATGCTCTTGAGAACCTCAGAGGGTGTTTTCTTTTCCTCAAGATATACCTCGGCGGTCAGGCTGCTCTCGTTGCCGTCTTTGTCCTTTTCACCGCTGACAACAACCTCATTGATATAGTCTATATCCTGAATATAGCCCTCGATTTCCTCCGGGCAGACATTTTTGCCGTTGTTGAGAACGATGATGTTCTTCTTTCTGCCTGAGATAACGAGCTGATCCTTTTCATTGATGTAACCGTAGTCACCCGTGTAGAACCAACCGTCCTTGAGCACCTCGGCCGTCAGCTCGGGCTGCTTGTAGTAGCCAATCATTACAATGTCGCCCTTGACGCATATTTCTCCGATTCCATCGTCGTTTGGCTGGTCTATTCTCCATTCAATGCAGGGGAGTTTGATACCTACCGTCTTGAAATCATTGTACATATCATGGTTGGCGCATACAAGAGGGGAGCACTCCGTGATTCCGTAGCCGTTGATGAGGTCAAGTCCGATATCGTCAAAGAACTTTGCAACCTCAGGTCTTATCGGTGCGCCGCCGCATACGATTTTTTTCAGCTTACCTCCGAAGCCCTCAAGAATAAATCCGAAAAACTCACGGCGCTTGTCGATGCCCTGAGCACGAAGCTCGTTACTCTTTTTGACAAGTTCGTTGAACTGCTCCTCCATGCCCTGCTTTTTGATGTTTTTGATTATGCGCTTGTACATCGACTCGGCAATTGCGGGCACAACGTAAACGTATGAAGGCTTATAAATAATAAGATTTTTGAGGATTGCCGGCAGACTTTCGTTGATGCAGAGCGTTGAATGATGGTGGAAAGAAACAAGAATATCGCTGACCGCCTCGTAAGTGTGGTGATAGGGCAGCAGGGAAAGACCTGTGTCGTAGACCGTGGAGACCATGAGTCCGTAATAGACGCTCGAAACAAGGTTGTGCTCGGAGAGCATAACTCCCTTGGAAAAGCCTGTTGTGCCCGATGTGTAAACAAGAAGCTTCAGCTCATTCGGATCACTCTGCTCGGCAAGAAACGCCGAAGGGTCAAGCTCGGCGCCCTTTTCAAGTGCCTTTGAATAGGAAAGGAACATTCCGTCGTCATCTTCCTTGTCAAAGACGATAAAATGCTCGACACCCGGGAGCTTATCAAGATTATTTCTGAAAAACTCCTCAAATTTTCCGTCGCAGAAAACAATTGTGCACTCACTGTTGTTTATGACGTGAATAATATCCGCTTCCGGCAGCTCTTTGTCGAGCGGAACAAAAACGCCGTTGCCGCGAAGCGTCGTAATATATGCCGTTATCCAATCGTAGGAGTTCTTTCCGATACAGGCAACATGTCTTTTATCATCGGTGATTTCGTGGAGAAATGCGCCGAGTTTTTTTAAAGTTTCATAGAACTCCGAGAAGGTAATCTCATGGACGTCGTCATCAATCTTAAATTTATATGCTATTTTGTCGCCTGCGTCACGGACGGCAAGCTCAATCATCTCTTTTACGGATGAAAAAGGCTGAACCTCGTAAAGAGGATAGTTAATTTTTTTAGACATACTTAGTACCTCCCACTGAGAAGAATATACTTTTATTATCTTAATTATTGCCTAAATTATCGCATTTGAATATAAAAAAGTCAATAGACGAATTGCTGATTATTTGTAAACAAAAAATGACTTATATGTACCTTTTTAAGTTATTTATATTTTATTTTCGGCATACAATTTATCTGAGGTGATTGTATGGATGAGGCAATAGCAAGGCCGAAAGAAAAGACAGAGCAAACTGCGCCGGCGGAGAAGAAAGGCAGCCCCGTCAACACGGTGATGCTTGTTCAGCTTGTTGTGTGTATTCTTGCCGTTGCATCGATATTTCTTATCGGCAGGCTGAGTCCGCAGACATTTGATTTTATCAGGAATGAGTATAACAGGATAATGTCCGTTGACATGGATGCAGAAGAAATTGCGTCCTCGGCAAAAAAGGTTATCAAGAAATCGGAGACGTCGGAAGGCGAACAGACGGCGGAGCGGGAGCAAACAAGCAAAAAACAGAGTGTAAATACCGTTAAAAGCGCCGCCGACGGCGAAGCTATGGCTGTTATGTCGCTTTTTAAAAGTGACGAAGAAATAACCGTTCCGGTTCACGGAGAAATAACCTCGGAGTACGGAAACAGAACCAATCCCGTTTCGGGCGAATATCTGATGCACTCGGGTATTGACATCGCAGCGGATCTGGGAACGGAAATAAGGGCGGCATACAGCGGTATCGTCAGCGAGGTCGGCAGCAACAGTGTCGGCGGCAATTACATAAGCGTTGTTCACCGTGACGGCAGTGAAACGCTCTATTGTCATTGCTCGGAAATAATTGCCGAAAAGGGCGACGTTATCCGTGCCGGTGAGGTTATCGCGCTTGTCGGCAGCACCGGCAGAAGCACGGGGCCGCATCTTCATTTTGAGATTATTGTTGACGGCAAAACAGAAAATCCGTTATTATATCTGCCGCACGAAAATGGTGAGGTATGAGGCTTCGCATACGGGGAGTGCCCGTTATAATTGATTATTATTTCATCGCCGTTCTGACGCTGATGCTTGTGGTTTTCAAAAATGAGAATATTTTGATGTGTTTTGTTTTTTGTATTCTCCACGAGCTCGGACATCTGACGGCGATGACTTTTTTCGGTGAAAGGGCAAAAAGTGTTACTCTCGGCTATTTCGGAATGAGAATTGACTGCGGAGCAAGAATCCTGCCGAATATCCCCGAAATTGTCATTGCGGCGGCAGGTCCTACGGTCAATTTGATTTTAATGCTCTTTTGCCGTCTTTTTAAGCTTGATGAAGCGGCGCAGATAAATTTAAGTCTTGCGGTTTTCAATCTTCTGCCCGTCACTATGCTTGACGGCGGAAAAATTCTCTCATCATTTGTCACAGAGCGGACAATACGTATTATCGGTATAACAATCGGTATTATTCTCTCGTTTCTCGGTGCGGCGGTGGCAATATACACAAGACGCAATTTTCTTATTCTTGTCGTTTCGCTTTATGTTTTAATCGGTGCAATCAAATAAAAGCTTTGCTTATTTTGCCTATAAATTTCCATAGAATAAAACCCATGGCACGAAAGAAAATAATGTCAGGGTGATTTTATGGAATTTTTAACGGCATTTTTAATAGGCGGACTTATTTGTGTGATCGGTCAGGCTCTTATTGACGCAACGAATATAACCCCGGCGAGAATCCTTGTGACTTTTGTTGTGCTGGGTGTTGCGCTTGAGGCCTTGGGGCTTTATCAGCCGCTTGTCAATTTTGCAGGCTGCGGTGCAACGGTACCTCTAACGGGTTTCGGCTACACGCTTGCCAAGGGAACGGAAAAGGCGATAGGCGAGCAAGGCTGGCTCGGAATACTGACGGGACCTTTAGGCGCGGGTGCGGCGGGAATCGCAACGGCGCTTATATCCGGACTTGTCGTTTCGGCTGTGACAAAGCCACGAAGCAAATGAAAAAGGAGTAAGCGGTTAAGCTTACTCCCGTTTTTATAAAATTTGTTTATTTAGCCTCTACCTCAACAGGCTCCTCTGCATCACAGCATGAGCATGAAACGTAATCGCTCTCGTCGTCATCGGCAACCTCGTTCTTGCAGGGAAGAACCTTTGTTACGAGATAATAAACGCCTGCAACAGCGCCGGCGATAGCAACAAGAATGCCGACTACCTTAAAAATCTTCTTTATAACATCGCACATAATTAAAACCTCCAAATGTTTTATTTTCCTAATTATAGTATAAGAACAATACAAAGTCAAGCCTTTTTGAAATAAATTCATGGTTTATACACAAATGAATTTATATGTAAAAAACAAAAGGACGGAAAAATCCGTCCGTCATGTTTATTCAGATTAGTCTGCGAGAAGCTTTGAAAGAGCCGACTTCTTTCTGGCAGCGTTGTTCTTGTGAATAAGGTTCTTTGCGCAAGCCTGATCTACCTTTTTGATAGCGGCTCTGACAACTGCTTCCTTATCTGCTGCGTTTGTTTCAGCAGCAACGTGTGCCTTTTTGATAGCGGTTTTCATTGCAGAATTTCTTGACTTGTTGCGTGCAGCCTTGGTCTGGTTAACAAGCACTCTCTTCTTAGCTGATTTAATGTTTGCCATTGTTGCACCTCCTTTAATAAATGCATTACACAGTTAGTTATGATATCATTAAACATTGAAAAATGCAAGTGTTTTTTGATATTTTATTTAAAAAAACGGATAATTTTTCAAATATACCGATTGGAGCGATAAAAGATGGAACCAAGAACCGATCTTGCACTCGAAAAACGGGAGATACTCGGCAATAAAGAGCCTGAGGGAGTGGAAAGCTGCGAATTTACCGAGGGTGAAGTAAATTTCACCAAAATAAGAATTCTCAACGAAAAGGGAAGTGAAGCTCTCGGAAAGCCCGTCGGCACCTATATTACCGCCGAGATTCCTCAGTTGACCAAAAATCCGATAAACGGTGAGGAGACGATTGAAGCAATTGCAAAACAGCTCAGGTCACTTCTTCCCGATGACGGAGCGGTGCTTGTGGCAGGCTTGGGAAACACCGATATTACGCCCGACGCCGTAGGACCGAAAAGCGTTTCGATGGTGCTTGCCACACGTCATATTGATAAATCGCTGTCCGAGGAGATAGGTCTCGGCAAGCTCAGAAGCGTTGCCGGCTTTGTGCCCGGTGTGCTGGGCAGAACGGGACTTGAGGCGGCGGAATCGGTAAAAGGCATCGTAAATTCCGTTTCTCCGTCAGCCGTGATAGTTGTTGATGCCCTTGCCGCAAGGAGGCTTTCGAGACTCGGAACTACAGTTCAGCTCTCCGACACGGGAATAATTCCGGGCTCAGGAGTCGGCAATGCAAGGAAAGAAATAACCGAACGCTCCGTCGGGATTCCCGTCATTTCGGTAGGCATTCCGACTGTTGTTGATGTCGGAACGCTTGTAAATGACCTGACCGGCTCAAAAAGCGATATTCCGCAGACTAACCGAAACATGATAATCACGCCGAGGGAAATTGATATTGTGATCGAACGCGCATCGGAGCTGATCGGAATGGCAATAAATAAAGCACTTCAGCCTGATATATCCGTTGATGAAATGATGATGATCGTCGGAAACTGAAATTATCTTATTTGTGAAATATAACCGGTTTTAATTGCGTATTTTTTGACAGTCTCGATATCGGTATCGGAAACGCTGCCGTCAAAATCAACATCCGCTGCGAAAGTTACACAGTTGTCATATTCGCCCATGCCGTTAGTCATGCAGCCCATTATTACGGCGTCCATGCCATCGGCTTTACAGTCCCCGTTAACGTCGCCGAATATTATAATCGTAAATGTCTTGTAAAGCTCCCCTTTCAGCGTATATATTTTGAGCTGTGAGCCTGTTCCGTTGCCGTTGGCTGTTTGGATTAACTCAGCAGTGCCTGTGCCGTCCTTGACGGTGACATAGCTTGCAATGTCTGCAAAGCCCTCGTCGAGTCCGTAGATATATTCTTTTGACGAATCGTGAATCACCGTCGTGTTGAGATTGAATTCTATTTCGGGCTTGGTTGCTCCGAAGTCAAGAAACTTTACAGCGTCAAGCATTTTGTATGTATAGGTGGTGTCGGTTGAAACCGTCGGATTTGAAGTCGCGGCCGGTCCGGAAAATTTTCTTAGAGAGTTAAAAATCTTGTCAACGGATTGTTCGGGATAAACCGAAGCGTACAACGCAATGCACGCAGCAACAAGGGGCGTGGCCTGAGAAGTACCGTTCATAACTGAAAACCGTCCGGCTTCAATTCCGCATCCCACTATTGCCTCGCCCGGAGCAACAATATCATAATACTGACCGTTGTTTTGGTCATAGTTTGAGAACGTGGTAAGCTCGGACGTGCTTGTCTTGCTGCTTGCCATTACGCCGATAACGTTGCTTGCCGCGGCAGGGTAGGCGAGCAACGACGATGTTCCCGTGCCGTTGTTTCCCGCCGCCGCAACAATGCATATGCTGTCCGCATAAGCGTCGTCAACGGCGTTCTTGATTGCTGTCGGGTAGGCGTTATTGATTCCGAGCGACATACTGATAACATCGGCACCGTTAACGCGTGCATAAACTATTGCATTTGCAACGGCGGAGCTTGTTATTCTGGTTTTGACGTCGGAAGCGGTGTAATTGTCTTCCGCCACCTTGATAAGCATGAGCTCGGCGCCGAAAGCCGCTCCGACAAAATTGCTTCCGTTTGAAGCCATTCCGATAATTCCGGCAACATTTGATCCGTGTGCACTGTCGTTGAGGGCAGAACCGTCGGGACGCAGAGCAGGGCTGATGTCGTAATTGCCACTTGCCGTATTTCTGCCGTGATTGCCGTTTCCGTCGTCCCAAAGATTGGTCGGGAAGTCGGCCGCATCAATGTAGAAGCCGTTATCAATGACCGCGACTGTCACGCCCTCACCGCAGGTTTGGTATTTTTCCCACGCCGCAGGAATGTTCATGACGGTATCGAGGTACCATTTTTCATAATTTGTATAATTAGCTAAACCGTTTGTTATTTCCAAAGGTGCTGTATAGCCGTAGGTTTCAAGCAGATAATTCGGCTCAGCATATCTGACGCCGCTGATCTTTTCAATCTCACGGCAGGTTTTTTCAACGTCACCGCTGATTTTTGCAACATATGTTGTCGATTCCGAGGAAACCGAGCTTGTATGAATTGCGTCATCATAATTATCCAGCGCTTTCAGCTCCGTTACTCCGAGAGCCTTGAGCATTGAACGGAAAGCCGCAGGCGCACGCCGCACACCGCCCGAGGATATCGGCGGAGCGTACTCGAATACGACCTCGTCCTCAACATAATCGGCTGTTATGATTTCCTTTGCCGAAACGGAGAACGGCAAACATGTGAAAACCGTAACGGCAGTCAGCAATACGCAAATAATTCTCTTGATTTTCATAATATCACTTCCTTCGGTAAAAATAGTATGGGGTGATTATATTGAAAAAAATAATATCAATAATTATATCGGGAATAATGCTTCTGCTTATGTGCTCGTGCGGAGCCGATATGCCCGACGACATGACAAACAAAGTTACAACGGCGGAAAATGTCGCCGGAAAAACAGGGCAGAAAGCGGCGGCAACCTATACGGGTTATCCTGCGCTTGAGCCGGTGACGCTCACCTGTGCGGATCCCGAGAATTCAAGAGGGCTTTCGACTGCGAAAATATCACATTCATACGGTGTCGCCAAGGACGGAAAGCCTCATCAAATCTCCGTTGACTCGGAAAAATTTTTTGAGAGTAAAAATTTCAAGGCTGTGACTTATGACACCAAGTCGCAAAGCAAGGTACTCTATCTGACCTTTGACTGCGGCTACGATAACGGCTACACGGAGAAAATTCTCGATACTCTTAAGGAGAAGAAGGTAAAGGCTGCGTTCTTTTGCACCGCCGATGAGCTGAAATCCGCTCCCGAGGTCATTGCAAGAATGATAAAGGAAGGCCATATCGTCGGAAATCATTCAACAACACATCCGAGCTTTGATGAAATCAGCCGCAGTGAGATGGCAAAGGAAATTCAGGACTGCGATAATTATCTGCGCTCGAATTTCGGGTACACATCGCCGTATTTCCGATTTCCTAAAGGGGAATACTCGGAATGTGCGCTCGAGCTTGTAGGCTCTCTCGGATATACGAGTGTATTCTGGTCGCTTTCCTATGCCGACTGGGACACAAAAGCGCAAAAGGGCGCAGATTATGCTTTTGAAAAAGTAACGGCACGTCTGCACCCCGGTGCGATAATCCTTTTGCACGCCGTTTCGTCTGACAATGCGGGAGCAATGGCACGGATTATAGACTATGCGAGGGAACAGGGCTATGAATTCAAAAGTCTTGACGATTTGAAATTATAATTATACAAAATAATTATATCATAAGTCGAATTCCGTTACAACATTTTTTTAAAATCTTAACATCTTGCAATTAAAGCTGTGAAATGCTATAATTATTCCATTAAACAAATCGGAGGAATAGATTATGGCTTCACAGCTTTCCATGCCCACGAAGGGCGACATGATTGCAATTATGAAAACAAACAGGGGTACAATCAAGTTCAAACTTTTTCCGAATGAGTGCCCGAAAACGGTCGAAAACTTCACGACACATGCCAAGAACGGTTACTATGAGGGAATTATTTTTCACCGTGTTATCAACAACTTTATGATTCAGGGCGGCGACCCGACAGGAACGGGACGAGGCGGCGAGAGTATCTGGGGCGGCTCATTCGAGGATGAATTTGACCTCGGATTGCACAACCTCAGAGGTGCACTCTCAATGGCGAACGCAGGCCCGGGCACAAACGGCAGCCAGTTCTTTATCGTTCAGGCAGGCACGGTTGACGGCAACCTCATGGGTCAGATGGAAATGATTGGCGAAAAGATGTTCCCGGCTCAGTGTATCGAGGACTACAAAAAGGTCGGCGGAACTCCGTGGCTTGATTTTAAGCACACCGTTTTCGGTCAGGCTTATGACGGAATGGACGTTGTTGATGAAATTGCCAAGACAAGGGTTGACTTAATGGACAAACCGTTTGATGACGTTGTTATCGAGAAAATCGAGATCGGAGAATACGAGGGCTGAGGAAGTCTTAGCAGAAATTTTGTTCAGGCGCCTCTGCAGGGTGGCGTAGCTGACTGAAGGGGTAATCTGAAAATTATGTTATCTTAATTTGAAAAATTAAAACTTTCTAGATATTCAATGGATTACTTTAGATTTTTGAATGTTTTAAAAGGATATGTTTGTAAGAAGGAAGAAAAATAATTATGTCAAAATTAAATGTTGATCAAAAAACAGTAAAGGATTTATTTCAAAGCAAAAAGTCAGATTTTTTAATACCAGATTATCAAAGACCTTATGCATGGGACGAAGCTGAATGCAGAACGCTTTGGGACGATATATTTTCATTTGCTATTCCCGATGAAGGAAAGACAGAATTTGATAGTAATAGTGAGTATTTTCTCGGTCCGATTGTAACTTTTAGAAATGAAGATAAATTAGAGGTTATTGATGGGCAGCAGAGATTAACAACTCTTATGCTGCTTTTAAGAGCGTTCTATTCTAAGTTCGGTCACATGCAGGACAAGGCTTCTGTATCAACAAAGCAGAACATTGAAAAGTGTTTATGGAAAACTGATGAATTTGGCGAGCCTGATATTTCACAGCTCAAGATAGACTCAGAGGTTGCTACTGATAATGATAAAGAAGAATTTCTTGAAATTTTAAGAACAGGAATTGTCAATAAAGAAATGAAAAGCAAATATGCTTGCAACTTCAGATTCTTTCAGGATAATATTGATGAATTTTTGTCCAAATATCCTACTTACTTTGCTTATTTACCTACCCGTATTATGAATAACTGTATTCTCCTTCCAATTGAAGCTGAGTCGCAGGATACCGCTTTACGTATTTTCTCAACACTTAATGATAGGGGAAAACCGCTGTCTGATGCAGATATTTTTAAGGCACAGTTTTATAAGTATTTTTCTAAATTGGGTAAAAAAGAAGAATTTATCACTCAATGGAAAAAGCTCGAAGAACTTTGTGAGAGGATATTCCACCCGATTTCTGGTACACCGATGGACGAATTGTTTACACGATATATGTATTTTGTTCGTGCAAAATTGGGAATTGTATCTTCTACAACAGAAGCTTTAAGAAAGTTTTATGAGAAAAACTCTTATGCCCTTTTGAAAGACGCTAATACATTAACGGAATTGATTGTGTTAGCTGAATTTTGGGAAGATGTTTCCAATCAAGATACTGAAAGATTTTCAAATAGAGTTTTGAAGCAATTTTTTGTATTGAACTATGCTCCAAACGGAATGTGGACATATTTTGTATCTGTATATTTTATGCAAAATAAAGATGATGAAGGTTTACTTGATGATGAGAAGTTCTATACATTCTTACAAAAGATAACTGGATTTATATGGACATATGCTGTTACAAATCCGGGGGTAAATGCCCTTAGAACTCCGGTATATGCTGAGATGGTAAATATTGTAAAAAATAAATCTGTTGAATTTTCAAAATACAAATTCGATGCGGATACCATAAGAAGTATATTTGATAATTTCAGCTTCAACAATGGACGCCCGATTACAAAGGCAATGATAGCTTGGTGGGCATATCAGAATGATAAGCAACCACTGCTTTCACTTGAAACTACTTTTGAGATTGAACATATTTATGCTCGGAATAGAAATGAGAAAGAAAATTCATTAAGTGATGCTCGGAATGTAGAGTCCTTGGGCAATAAAGCCTTACTTGAAAAAAGAATCAACATTCGTGCTTCTGATTATCGTTTTGCCGATAAGAAGAAGTATTATGAGGGATTAACAAACAGTAAGGGTCAGGTAAAAGAGGGAACAGGTGTTGTTGAACTTCTTGAACTGACAGCTACATCGACTGATTTTACCGAGAAAGATATTATTGACCGATATAAAAATATGATGGATTGTTTTATTAATTATTTGCAGCACAACAACCTGATAAAATAATACATAATGTGAAATGTTTTTTGAATCATTAGAATACAGCATTAAACAAGGACACAGGAGGAGAAAAAATGAAATATATTAAATGGCTGATAGCGTCGGTTGTTGTTGTTGCTTTGCTGATATTTACCTCAGTGTTTGTTATCAATGCTTATAATACGGGCAGGATAGGCAACAAGGACGAAAAGGTTGCCAACGAATTTATCGAGGAAATACAGGGAGTTTGGAAGAATACCTCAACGGGTACCGTCGCTTCAAAGGTCAGCACCGTCCGCTTCGGCGAGGACGGAAGACTGACGGTTATTGTTCTCGGTCAGACGGTAGGCGGAACATATTCCGACGAATATGACCTTGATTCAAAAAAGCATATATTGACGGTCAAAGGTAATATTTACGGCGGACTTTCAATTGAACGCTCATTTGAAGCGTCGCTGAACGAGGATAAGGATACACTTACACTCAAGGACACAAAGGGCTCGTTCGATTTTACACTTGTAAAAACCGATGAAACCGAATTGACAACGGAAAAAACGACGCAGAAGCAAGAAACGACTGTCCGGAAAACGGATAAACCGACCGCACCGACGGGCGATACGGCGAAATATGCCGAAGCTTTGCTCGGCAAATGGGTATCAAGGCTCAACACGGCATCGGGATACGAATTTGTTGACTATTCGACGGTCAGGATTTCGCTTGCAGGTATCTCAACCGACGGAACGTACACGCTTTCTCTCAACGAAAACGGTCGGTGCGAGGTAAAAATAAATTATGTGAGCCTGGCAGGAATGACCGTATCCAACACATACATTGCCGAAATCGGAGAAACGGAGCTTACTCTTATTCAAAAGAATGCCGAATCCGTGTCGGTTACCTATGTTAAAGCACAGTAAACCGGTGTGTTAACAAAAAATTTATAAATATCTTCATTTTTCTACTTGTTATATTCCCCGTTTTGGTATATAATAAAATGAAACTAAGCGGAGGTGTTTGCAATGACGGATAAAACGATTCAGTTTTCCATAAAGGAAGACCATGAGAAGGAAATGAAATCGATATTAAAAGCCGTTTATAATGCGCTGAGTGAGAAGGGCTACAATCCCACCAGTCAGATCGTAGGCTATCTTCTTTCCGAGGATCCGACATATATCACCACTCACAATAACGCAAGAAGTCTTATCCGAAGGATAGACCGTGATGAGTTGCTCCAGTCCTTGGTTAAAAATTATCTCAAAGATTAAGAAAGGCTGATATAAATGGCAGTTAAGAAAAAGGGAGATCAGTTTCTCACCTACAGAGGCAAGCCTCTTGTTCGAAGCGGAAACATGATCTATTACGGAAACATGAATGACCCGTACGTTATTATGATTCAGATTATGAGCAAAAAGACGCAGGGGGATATTGAGGTTCCGGACAGGGTCCTCATTCAGCTCCTCAACACAGATCCCGATTGCCGTCCAAAGGAGCGCATAGTTAAGAAAAGCGAAAAGCACGGACTTTACAATGCGATGGATATCGGAACGATCTGGCTTGAAAGAGCGCTCAAATAAACATAGCAGGATTAACGGACTGTACCCCAATCGGCACGGTCCTTTTTTGCGATATTTGACGTTTTTAACAAAAGCATGCTATTGTCTTAATGTTAACAAAAGTTGATTTTTATTTAGTGGACTTTATTGAAAGGATATGTTATAATTTCAAATTAGGTGAGCGAATTATCTGTAACGGAATTTATGGGAGGTGCAGCAGGTGCAAAAGATTGATGCCACCGTAAAAAAAGAAACGCTTTTCATTGCCGCTTTCACTTTGATATTCAGTGCGGTCATGGAGCTTGTTTTCCTTCTTCTCGACTATTGGAGCTATAAGGTTGTGCTTGGCAATTTGCTCGGCTTTACCGCGGCTGTGCTCAACTTTTTCCTGATGGGCTATACGGTTCAGGAGGCTGTTCTCCTTGAAGAGAAGGACGCAAAGAAAAAGGTGAAGCTGTCGCAGTCCCTGCGAACACTCATGCTTGTGGCTTTTGCCGCCGTAGGTTGCGTTTTCAAGTGCTTTAACCCCATTGCGGTTCTTTTACCCTTGCTTTTCCCGAGAATCGCTATCCTTTTCAGACCGTTATTTAAAAATAACGATTGATATAAAATTCATACACGGAGGTGTTGCCGAATGAATAAAAGAAGCATAGGCTTCAGGCTTGTTGATGCCTTGCTGATACTTATGATGATTCTGCCGCTCGTCGGCGCAATGGCGTTGCAGGTTTTGACCAAGCCTGCTTCGGACGGTGTTGCAATTGCCGGCGCAAGAATTTTCTTTACAGTTCATATGCCGATACAGGATCTCCCGATAACGGAAAGTCAGGTCAACACATGGCTTATTATGATTTCTCTTTTCTTCCTCTGTCTCTTCTTCACGCACGGCTTGACCGAAGAATGCAGCTCGAAGCGGCAGGCAATAGCTGAATGGATAGTAGAAAAGACCGATGATCTTGTAAAGGACAACATGGGCGAATATTTCAAGGAGTTTTCTCCGTTCGTCTGCGGAATTATGGCGCTTTCGGCTTTTTCAAGCCTTTCGTCAATGCTCGGAATTTTTCCGCCGACCTCGGACATCAACGTTGTTGCCGGTTGGGCAGTTATCGTTTTTGTGCTTATTACGCACTACAAGCTCAAAGGAGGTTTTCTCAATTATCTCAAGAGCTTCACAGAGCCTGTTCCCGTGCTGACGCCGTTTAACGTTATCAGCGAATTTGCAACACCTGTTTCAATGTCGTTCCGTCATTACGGCAACGTGCTTTCGGGTTCGGTCATTTCCGCTCTCGTTGCGGCAGGTTTGCAGGCTGTGTCGCACGCTTTGTTGAGCTGGATTCCCGGTAAAATCGGCGAATTTCCGCTGTTCCAGATCGGACTTCCCGCTATTTTGTCGCTGTATTTCGACATTTTCAGCGGATGTATGCAGGCTTTCATTTTCGCAATGCTCACTATGATCTATGTTTCGGGTGCATTCCCGATTGAGGAGTGGCAGAAGCGAAAGGAAAAAAGACAACAGAAAAAAGCGGCAAGGAAAAAAGTCGCATAAATAAACGGAGGTTATTATTATGACAGCAATCGCAATCGGAATTATTCTCGGATGCTGCGCTCTCGGCGCAGGTATGGCAATGATCGCAGGTATCGGCCCCGGTATCGGTGAAGGTAACGCAGTTGCCAAGGCTTGTGAAGCTATCGGCCGTCAGCCCGAATGCAAGAGTAACGTTACAACGACCATGATCATGGGTTGTGCCATTGCCGAGACAACGGGTCTTTACGCCCTTGTTATCGCAATTCTTCTCATCTTCGTTGCTCCGAGCAGACTTGTTGATATTCTTATGAACTTAATCTGATTTTGTCGGGAGTGAATTTTTAATGCAAAATCTTGATGTCATATCGGTCAATATATGGCAGATACTGATCTCGCTTTGCAATCTTCTGATAATTTTCCTTTTGTTCAAGAAGTTTCTTTATGCCCGTGTGCGTAAGTTCGTTGACAAGCGCAAGGCTAATGTTGACGCACAGTACGAAAGAGCGCAGGAGGCTGAAAATGCCGCCCTTGCCGATAAGAAAACATACGAGGACAAGCTTCAAACGGTCAAGGCGGAAACTGACGAGATGATCAAGGACGCCACCGTAAGAGCAGACAGAAGAAGCGAAAAAATCATCACGGACGCTAAGGAAAAGGCCGACGGTATGCTCCGTCAGGCTCAGAGTGAGATTGAGTTGGAAAAGAAAAAAGCTTCGGACGATATCAAGCATCAGATCGCCGACGTTTCAACGCTCGTTGCCGAGAAAATGCTCGAGCGTGAGATTGATTCGGATGATCAGCGGAAATTTATCGACTCTTTCATAGAGGGGATAGGTGACGGCGATGGCTCAGATAAGTAACGAATATGCCGAGGCGCTTTTTGCGCTGGCATTGGAGACGGGGAGCGTCAAGGAATATTCCGAGGCTCTCGATATTGTTCTGAACTTAATGAAAGAAAACCCCGAATACATTGATTTTCTTTCCTCTCCGGATATTCCGAAGCAGGAGCGCGTCGGTGCATTAGAAAGTGCATTCGGCGGAAAAATTCCCGAAACGGTGGTCTCTTTCCTGTGCCTTCTTTGCGACAGGGGCAGGATTCACACGCTGAAGGATTGTATATCGGATTATAAAAAGCTGAGCGACGCCGCTGACGGAGTTTCGACGGCGGAGGTTATCAGCGCAGTTGAATTGACAGAGGATGAAAAAACTGCCCTCAAATCAAAGCTTGAAGATCTTTGCGGTCACAGAGTCGAGCTTGATTGCAGTGTCGATAAATCACTTATCGGAGGCGTGAAGGTCACGGTTGACGGCAAGGTTATCGACGGCAGTGTTAAACAGAAGTTGCATGAATTGAAGGGAGCGATGTATAGGTGAACGCCAGACCTGAGGAAATCAGCAACATTATAAAAGAACAAATCAAAAATTATAAATCAAAAATCGAAATGGCTGAGACAGGCACGGTTATCCTTGTCGGCGACGGAATTGCAAAGGTATACGGCTTGCGTAACTGCATGGCAAGTGAGCTTCTCGAGTTTGAGGACGGAAGCTTCGGTCTTGCGCAGAATCTCGAGGAGGAGACCGTTTCGGTTGCAATTATGTCCGAGACTGACAAGATAAAGGAAGGCTCAAAAGTCAGCAGAACGGGACGGGTTCTCTCTGTTCCCGTCGGCGAGGAGCTTCTCGGCAGAGTCGTTAATGCACTCGGCGAGCCGATCGACGGCAAGGGACCCGTTAATTGCAAGGCAACTCACCCGATCGAGTCCGAAGCCCCCGGAATTATTCAGCGCAAGAGCGTTTGTGTTCCGCTTCAGACGGGTATCAAGGCAATTGACAGCATGATCCCCATCGGCAGAGGTCAGCGTGAGCTTATCATCGGCGACCGTCAGACAGGTAAATCCGAAATCGCCGTTGACACGATAATCAACCAAAAGGGCAAGGACGTTATCTGTATCTATGTTGCTATCGGTCAGAAGAACACTTCAGTTGTTCAGCTCGCTCAGAATCTTCAAAGAGCGGGAGCAATGGAATATACGATTATAGTTTCCGCCTCGGCTTCCGAGAGTGCGCCCGTGCAGTACATTGCGCCGTATTCAGGCTGCGCTATGGCTGAGTATTTCAGAGAAAAGGGCAGAGATGTCCTCATTGTATATGACGATTTGAGCAAGCATGCGGTAGCTTACCGTGCACTTTCCCTGCTTATTCGACGTCCGCCGGGACGTGAGGCTTACCCGGGAGACGTTTTCTATCTCCATTCAAGGCTTCTTGAACGTTCGGCGTGCGTTGCCGATGAATACGGCGGAGGCTCGATCACCGCATTGCCGCTTATAGAAACGCAGGCAGGCGACGTTTCCGCTTATATTCCGACCAACGTTATTTCAATCACGGACGGTCAGATATTCCTTGAAACCGAGCTTTTCCATTCGGGTATTATGCCGGCTATCAACCCCGGTATTTCGGTCAGCCGAGTCGGCGGTTCGGCTCAGCTCAAGGGCATGAAAAAGGTTTCGGGTGAATTGAAGCTTCTCTATTCTCAGTATCTTGAGCTTAAATCGTTTGCTCAGTTCGGCAGTGACCTTGATGCGGATACAAAGAAAAGACTTGCCCTCGGCGAAAGAATTGTTGAGGTTCTCAAGCAGGACAGAAATCATCCGCTCAGAGCGGGCTGTCAAATAGTTATTATTTATGCCGTTATTCACGGCTTCCTTGACAGCGTTGAGGTCAGTAAGGTCAAGACTTACGAGGAGGAGCTTTATTCAAAGCTTGAGGCGGAGAGGCAGGAGCTTCTCAACCGCCTTGAAGCAGGCTCCTTTGAGCAGTGTGACATAGACGAAATCGAAACTGTGCTCAAGGAAATGCAGAGGTGATATGAATGGGAGCTGATATAAAATCTCTCAGAATTCGTATCAAAAGCGTTGATTCCACACTGCATTTAACCAAGGCGATGGGACTTGTCGCTTCCTCAAAAATAAGAGGAGCGACGGCGGCAATGCTCAAAAGCCGAGACTATTCCACGGCTCTCGGAGTAATAGTCAGTCAGCTTTCCGCTTGCGCAGAGTGCAAAAAAAGTCCGTTCATCGCAGGCAACGCAAGCGATAAGGTGAAGCTTATCGTAATTGCGGGCGACAGGGGACTTGCAGGCGGCTATAACGCCAATGTATTCCGCGAAGCGGCAAAGTATCCGGATGCCGAGTTTATCCCTATAGGAAAGCGAGCTTGCGAAAGGTATAGCGCAGAGGTCAATTCCTCGGAAAAATATCCGTCGGCTGATGCTTATAACCTTGCAAAAAAGCTCTGCACCGAGTTCAAAAACGGCGAATTCGGAAAGCTTGGTATAATAAGCACACATTATGTTTCGATGATGACGCAGGAGGCGACCGTTCAATGGGTGCTTCCGCTTGAAAAGGAAGAATCTCAGTCCGGTGTCGACACGGTCTTTGAACCGAACGAGGAATACATTCTTGATACGGCTGTTCCCGAGTATGTTACGGGAATTATCTTCGGCGCCGTGCGCGAGAGCTACACCTGCGAGGTTGTGGCGAGAAGAGCGGCGATGGATTCCGCAGGCAAGAACGCACAGCAGATGATTGACGATCTCAGGTTGCAGTATAACCGCGCAAGGCAGGGTGCTATCACTCAGGAGATTACGGAGATCATCGCAGGCAGCGGAGCATAATCCTTTTAAGGAGTGATATTTTTGGAAAATTCAAATATAGGAAGCGTAGCTCAGGTTATGGGTCCTGTTGTTGACGTGCGCTTTGATGAGGGCAATTTGCCCGAGATAAACAATGCGCTGACAGTTCCTATCGGCGAAAAAACGCTGACGGTTGAGGTTGCCCAGCATATAGGAGACAATACCGTTCGCTGTATTGCTATGGCGTCAACAGACGGCTTAACAAGAGGTGCGCCCGTTACCGATACAGGTCATGCAATAAGTGTGCCTGTCGGCAAAGAGACGCTCGGACGAATTTTTAACGTTCTCGGTGAGGCAGTTGACAACGAACCTACCCCGAAAACTGAGGAGAGATGGAACATTCACCGTCCCGCTCCGAGCTTTGACGAGCTTTCAACCTCGACCGAGATTCTCGAGACCGGAATCAAGGTTATTGACCTCATCTGCCCGTATGCCAAGGGCGGAAAAATCGGACTTTTCGGCGGCGCAGGCGTCGGAAAGACGGTTCTCATCATGGAGCTTATCAATAATATTGCAAAGCAGCACGGCGGTATTTCCGTTTTTACGGGCGTCGGTGAGAGAACCCGTGAGGGTAACGACCTTTACAATGAAATGAAGGAGTCGGGCGTTCTCAATAAGACCGCACTTGTTTACGGCCAGATGAACGAGCCGCCGGGAGCGAGAATGAGAGTTGGACTTTCGGGACTTACCATGGCTGAGTATTTCCGTGACGAGGAGAAGCAGGACGTTCTTCTTTTCATTGACAATATATTCAGATTTACACAGGCCGGCAGCGAGGTTTCCGCTCTGCTCGGACGTATGCCCTCCGCCGTCGGATATCAGCCGACCTTGGCAACGGAAATGGGCGCATTGCAGGAGCGTATCACCTCAACGAAGAAGGGCTCGATTACATCGGTTCAGGCAGTTTATGTTCCTGCCGACGACCTGACAGACCCTGCTCCGGCAACGACCTTTGCTCATCTTGACGCGACAACGGTTCTTTCAAGAAGTATTTCTTCACAGGGTATTTATCCTGCGGTCGATCCGCTTGAATCAACAAGCCGAATCCTCAATCCCGAGACTCTCGGCGAGGAGCACTACGCAGTCGTAAGAGAGGTTCAGCGTGTTCTTCAGCGTTATAACGAGCTTATGGATATCATAGCCATTATGGGTATGGACGAGCTTTCGGATGATGATAAGCTGCTTGTAAGCCGCGCGAGAAAGGTTCAGAGATTCCTTTCTCAGCCGTTCCATGTTTCCGAAAAGTTCAATGGCTTCCCGGGAATTTATGTTCCACGTTCGGAAACGATTAGAGGCTTCAAGGAGATTCTTGAAGGCAAGCACGACGATCTTCCCGAATCGGCATTCCTCTTTGTCGGAACGATTGACGATGCTGTTGAAAAGGCAAAGAGGTTATCGCAATGAATACTTTCAAACTGACGATAGCTTCGCCGGACGGAAACAAGTTTTCCGACGAGGCACAGATGCTGACCGTGAGAGGAATTGAAGGCGACTTGGCGATAATGGCAGGTCATATTCCGTTTATCACCGCATTGCAGCCATGTGACTGTAAGATAGTCCTTCCCGACGGAACGGAAAAAATCGGAGCAGTCGACGGCGGCTTGCTCACCGTCTCGGAAAAAGGCGCAACCCTCCTTTCCGGCAGCTTCCAATGGAAATAATAGAAATATAACTACCGGACTGTGACGGCTTTTGAGTCACAGCCCGGTTTTTCTGTGTATGAATATAAAAAATCATCCTCCCGAACAGGGAGGATGATGATTTTTTATTAAAGCAGGTTGATGCCGCTGTTTTTGCAGTCTGCAATCATTTTTTCGGGCCAGAGGGATACCTGAACCTCACCGATGTGAGCTTTTTCAAGTATGAGCATGCTCAGCCTTGACTGACCGATGCCGCCGCCGATTGTCAGCGGAAGCGTGCCGTCGGCAATGCCCTTGTGGTAGTCATACTTCATTCTGTCTTCGGCGTCCGCAGCCTTGAGCTGATAAGCGAGACTCTCGGAATCAACACGAATACCCATTGAGGAAACCTCGAATGCGTGCCGGAGCGTTTCGTTCCAGAAAAGCAGGTCGCCGTTGAGCTTCCAGTCGTCGTAGTCGGGCGCTCTGCCGTCGTGCTTGATGCCGCTTTTGAGCAAGTCACCTATCTGCATTATGAAAACGACGCCCTTTTCCTTTGTGATGATGTCCTCGCGCTCCTTCGGAGTCTTGTCGGGGTACATATCCTCAAGCTCCTGAGTTGTGATGAAGAAAACATCAGTTGCAAGCTCCTTCTTGAGCTGCGGGAAAGCCTTGTGAGCGATTTTTTGAGTGTTGTCGATTGCGCCGACGATTTTCTTTACGATTTCTTTGAGAAATTCAACGTTTCTCTCTTCCTTTGAGATAACACGTTCCCAGTCCCACTGGTCAACGAAAATCGAATGAACATTGTCGCAGTCGTCGTCGCGGCGGATTGCGTTCATGTTGGTATAAAGACCCTCGTCAACTCCGTAGCCGTATGCCTTGAGAGCGGTTCTCTTCCACTTCGCAAGCGACTGGACGATTTCCGCAGTGCCTTCGATTTCTTTAATATCGAATTCGACCTTTCTCTCAACACCGTTGAGGTCGTCGTTGATACCGCTGCCTTTCTTAACAATGAACGGTGCACTGACACGCTCAAGGTTGAGCGCAGCGGCAAGCTCATTTGCAAAAGTATCCTTAACAAGCTTAATTGCCTTCTGAGTTTCTCTGAGTGTGAGGGCGGAGGAGTACCCGTCCACTATCTGTAAGCCTCTCATAATATCTTCCTTCCTGATTTATCTGATGTTTCCGACTGTTCTCGGGTAGAGCTGAACGTCACGGATATTTGCCATGCCGGTCATGTACATAACGATTCTGTCAAAGCCGAGACCGAATCCGCCGTGAGGAACCGAGCCGAATTTTCTAAGGTCAAGGTAATCCTTGTACTCGTCCTGAGTCATGCCTCTCTCCTCCATTGCGGCAAGGAGCTTGTCGAGGTTTTCCTCACGCTGACTGCCGCCGATGATCTCGCCGACACCGGGAACAAGAAGGTCTGTTGCTGCAACTGTCTTTCCGTCGGGGTTCTGCTTCATATAGAAGGACTTGATCTCCTTCGGGTAGTCCGTAACGAACACAGGCTTGTTGTAAACCTGCTCGGTGATGTATCTTTCATGTTCCGTTGCAAGGTCGCAGCCCCACTCGATCGGGTACTGGAACTCGACGTCTGCATCCTTGAGAAGCTCAATTGCCTTTGTGTATGTGATTCTCTCAAAGTCGCCGTCAACGATTTTCTGAAGCTTTTCACGAAGTCCCTTTTCAAAGAACTTTTCAAAGAACGCAAGCTCGTCTGTGCACTTTTCAAGAACGTCCTTGAGAACAAATTTAATCATTGCTTCGGCAACCTCGATAATGTCGTCAAGCTCGGCGAAGGCGATTTCAGGCTCAACGTGCCAGAACTCGGCAACGTGACGCTGAGTGTTGCTCTTTTCGGCACGGAAGGAGGGGCCGAATGTGTAAATCTTGCCCATTGCCATTGCGGCAACCTCGCCCTCAAGCTGGCCGGAAACGGAAAGTCCTGCCTTTCTGCCGAAGAAATCGTCGGCATAGTATTCTTCCTCGCTTTTGTACTTGTCGGAATAACCGATAGTAGTTACCTTGAATACCTCGCCTGCACCCTCGCAGTCGGAAGCGGTGAGCAGGGGAGTGTGGATATAAACATAGTTGTTTTGCTGGAAAAAGCTGTGGATAGCCGCAGCGGCAACCGAACGAACCCTGAGAACGGCGTTAAACGTGTTGGTTCTTACACGAAGATGGGGAATTGTTCTGAGAAATTCGAGCGAACAGCGTTTTTTCTGGAGCGGATAGTCGCTCGGGCATTCGCCGAGAAGAGTAATCTCGTCCGCATTGACCTCAACGGCATTGTTGACTGCGCCCTTAACGACTGTGCCGATTACCTTAAGAGCCGTTCCGCCGGGCATGAATGATGAAATGTCGGAAAGCTTCGACTTGTCGATAACGATTTGGAGATGGCTGAGCGATGTGCCGTCGTTAAGCTCGATAAAAGCCATGTTCTTGGAATCTCTTGAAGTTCTGACCCAGCCGCAAACGGTGATCTGAGTGCCGATATACGATGCGTCTTTCAGGATTTCTTTGATGTCGGTGTGTTTCATAATAAATCATTCTCCTTTTTGGAAAAATCGTAATTGACGAACAAAAAAGGCCATTCGTCCCTTAGTATAGGACGAATAGCCTTGTATCCGCGGTACCACCTAAATTACTCATTACTGAGTCCCTTTACGGCTCGAATAAGCCATGCACATTAACGCTGTGTCCACGTCGCACCTACTGAGTTTCCTGTTCGGCTTGAAGCTCCGAAGTGTTATTCACGCAAGCTCTTTTACGGCGTTCGCACTCTCTGCCGCTCACTGAGAACGATCTCTTGCGTTACTTCTCTTCATCTTTGCATTTCGATATGAACGAATTATACCACCGCTTTTTTATATTGTCAACAGTTTAAAGAAGTTTTTTCTTTCTGAAAATAATAATGCAAAGTAAAATTATCGCAATACTCACGGCAATGACGGCGGGATAGCCATAGGGAGAGTAAAGCTCCGGCATATTGACAAAGTTCATTCCGTACCAGCCCGTGATAAGCGTCAGCGGAAGAAAAATGACCGTTATGACAGTAAGAAGCTTCATTGTGCTGTTCAATTTCAGGTCGAGCCGAGCTTGATAGGCTTCTCTGAGGCGGACAAGGTTTTCCCGAAAAAGATTTATCTCGGAGCAAAGGCGTCTTGACCTGTCGGCGGCGGTTTTTAAATAATATGTTTTTTCGCCGTCAAATATGCCGTTTTCGTTCTCATAAAGCCATTCGGCGATACCGACAAGCTGTTCATAGTAATTTCTCAGCGATACAAGTTTCTTGTTGTAGGCGAGTATCTGCTCGTTGACGTTCTTGTACTTACCCTTTTCAATGACGGTTTCCTCAAGCTCGTTTATCGCAGTTTCTGTTTCCTCGTTCTTTCTGCCGTCTTTTTCAATAAGCTTGTGAAGAATTTGACCTGTGAATTTCTCAACGGAAATGTCACTCGGCTCTGCATAGTCAAGTGCGGCATAAACGGCATTATAAAGAATCTTTGCGTCGTCCTTCACGGTTACAATAAGGACAAGATTTTTTCTCAGATAAATGCAAGCCGCGCTTTCGTCAGTACAGCTAAGACTCGGTTCAACGATTTTGACAGAGAAAACAAAGCTGTCGGAATTGACCGTCACCGAGCTGCGAAAGCCGGAATCGCTGAGATCAAAGCAGACGTATTCCCTCGTTGAAATACCGAGTTGAGAATAATGCTTTTTAAATTCATCAGCCGAAATAAGGGCGACCGTGAACGGAGATGAATTAACCTCATCAAAGCCGATTTTATTTATTTTGTTGCCGAATGACAGAAGCATAATATCACCGAGAGTTGTAATTTGGTATGTATTTAAGGTCGGCAGAAATTTAACTCGGTTCCCATTTAGGGGAGCCGGACAGTGAAGCTGACTGAGGTTTTAAAAAGCTCGATGAGTTTTATTTTATCTCTTCCGACTTCGGCACAACCCGCCGAAGCCTCCCATGCAGGGGAGACAAGAAAAATGTCAGCAGAAATTTGATTAAAGCGTGGGCTCCTCATCCGGGGGAGCTGGCACGACCTTGTGTCGTGACTGAGGGAGTGATAAAGGCACAATCCGTAGGGGTCGATGCCCACATCGACCCAAGGTCATCGTTGTACCCGTTAAAAAAAGACTGAAGCCGAAGCCTCAGTCTTAGTATGTCCGATTATTTCTTCTTTTTCGCCTTTGAAACCTTATTTACCGCAACAGCCGCCGCAGTAACAGCCGCAATCGTTCCGATTGCAGTGCCGTAAACCTTTAGCTTCATATCCTGCCTGTCGGTAACGTGTCTCATGTACGGGTCAAGGCTCTTACTCTTGAGTCCGAAATCCTTAAAATGATACATCTTTGTCTGAACGTTTTCAATGTTGTTTTCATCAAGAGTTATCATTCTTACGCCCGGTCGGCAGCCGTCGGTGTAAACTCGGAAGCTTGCTGTCTTGCACTGACCGAGCATGATTCCGTCAACAAAGCCGACAAAGTCGTTCATATGATCGTGGCCGAAGAATGCTCCGAGAACGTCACCTGTCTCTTTCCATGCGGCAAACTCGCCGCCGTTGAAATCCGGAACAGCAGGGGCCTCGCCGAGGTAGCCTTCAACCTGCGGTTTGAGAACATAATACTTGTCGCTGTAGGTCTTGTGACCCTGAACGCTGTCGAGTCTCTCATATGGCTTGGCTTCTCTGAGAAGTTCATATTCCTCGGGAACCGGAATGTGCTGGAAAACGAGGGAGGGGATAGGCTTGCCGCCATTCTTTTCCGCAAGCTCCTTTGCAGTCTTTTTGTACCATTCAAGCTGATCCTCGTGGACAACATCGTAATATGACTTTGAGCGATCCTCATAAAGATTATGACTGTCAATAAGCCAAAGGTTGAACATATCTTTTTCGCCGTCGTGCGATTTGATGATTATATTGTGGTTGCCGCAGCCCGAAATGCTGTCGTCCGCATTGAATGCATAGCAGTTATCATGCTCCTGATAGAGCTTGAGCTGAGTTTTAAGCGGAACGTCGCACTCACGGTCATGGTTGCCGAAAACAAGGTCAAACGGAATCTCGTTGACCGAGACGGGGTAGGTGATGCGGCTGATTATCGACCTCATCTGGCTCTCCGTTGCGGCTCTCGCATTGTCGCCGAGATAGATAACAAAGTCAGGCTCCAGCTCGCTGACGGCTTTCGTAAGAAGATTGAGAGTGTCGTCAACCTTTGCCGCAGCATTGTCGCTCTTCATGTCGTAGTATTCATGAAGATCTCCGATAAGCATAATTTTAAATTTTCCGTCTTTATTAAAACGCAAAGGTTCTTTTTTCATAGAGTCTGCCTCCGTTGTATTTTTATTTTTACACAAACAATTATACAACCGAGATCGGGTGCTTGTCAATAAACACAGGTGATTATTTTGTATAATGAGTATAATAAAAACATAATTGTTGAGAAAATTTTGTTAAATGGCTGCCGGAGTTGCAGAAATTTATCTCGGCATATCTGTGTGGGAGGAAAAAAACTTGTACAAGAAAAATGAATTTTTTCAGGCTTTCATGGCGCTAAGGTGAGGTTAGATAAAGACACATTTCGTAGGGGTCAATGCCCACACCGATCCAAAACAAATATAAGCTTACCGCCGATTTATCACTCCACCGTCACACTCTTTGCAAGGTTCCTCGGCTTGTCGATCGGACAGCCCCTTTTGAGTGCGGTATGGTATGCCAAAAGCTGCATCGGAATGACCTCAAGCATCGGCATGAATAGGTCGGGCGCATCGGGTACGGTTATATCGCCGCCTTCGGTTGAAACGGTTACTGTTCTGCCGTTTCTCGCCTTGACCTCGTTAATATTTGATATAGTTTTACTTTTCAGCTCATCGACGCAGCACAGCGCAACGGTCAGACTGTTCCTGTCTATTAAGGAAATAGTTCCGTGCTTCAATTCTCCTGCGGCATAAGCTTCGCACGGAATATATGAAATCTCTTTGAGCTTCAGCGATGCCTCCATTGCCGCACAGTAGTCAACGCCCCTGCCGATGAAGCAGATATAGTCCGATTGATCGGCAATGTCGGCAAAGGGTTTGATTTTTTCGGCGTCGGAAAGTATCGCTTCGATTTTATCGGGTATTGCCTTCAGCTCTTCTACAAGCTCTGCGGCTTCACGGCGGCTTATTGCTCCGTCTGCCTCGGCAAGGCGAATTGCAAGGGCATAAACAACGGCGAGCTGGGCGGAATATGCCTTGGTCGTCGCAACTGCAATTTCCCTGCCGGCCTTGGTCAGAACAACGTTTTTGCACTCCTGAGCTATCGTGCTGTTTTCAACATTGACTATGCCGATGACCTTTGCTCCTTTTTCCTGAGCTATTCGCATGGCGGCAAGCGTGTCTGCTGTTTCACCGCTCTGGCTGATGATTATAACAAGCGTCTTTTCGTTAAGATGAGGGTGCATATAGCGAAATTCCGATGCGATAACTGCCTGAGAATGACGTTTAAAGAGCCGTTCGCAGGCGTATGCGCCGACTGCGCCGACATGGTAAGCCGAGCCGCAGGCAACGAAAACAACGTGGTCGAGCGCATTGATTTCTGCCCTCGTCATGCGAAGCCCCTTGAATTTCAGCCTGCCGGTCTCGCCGATGATTTCCGAAAGAGTGCGCCTGATCGCCGCCGGCTGTTCCATTATTTCCTTGAGCATATAATGCTTATAGCCGAGCTTATCTGAGCTTCGTTCCGCACTTTTGAGCTTGATTTCGCTCTTTCTTATTCTACAGCCGTCAAGGTCGAAAACCTTCAGACCTTCTTTTTTTAAAAGACCGATTTCACCGTCATTAACTCTGAAAATTCTGTCACTTTTTGTCGCAATGGCGGAAACATCGCTCGCAAGATAAACGCAGCCGCTTGAAATGCCTGCAAACAGTGGACTGGACAGCTTGGCGCAAACAATGCAGTCGGGGTAATCACGGCACATTATCGCAAGGGCATATGAACCCTTGAAGCGTGAAAGAGCTGCACCGACGGTTCCCTTGAGATCGCCGTTATAGAGATATTCGAGCATTTGAGCAATAACCTCGGTGTCGGTGTCGCTTATGAATCTAAAGCCCTTTTCGATAAGCTCGTTTTTTAACGCTGAGTAGTTCTCAATTATGCCGTTGTGTACAACGGTGAAAAGTCCGCTTTGACTTGTGTGCGGGTGCGCGTTGACAACCGTGGGCGCACCGTGAGTCGCCCAGCGTGTGTGACCGATTCCGATTTTACCCTTTATACCGTCCGCTTCTTCACGAAGTCCCGACGGACTGCCGACAACCTTGACGGTTTTGATTTCTTTCCCGTCACAGACGGCAAGACCTGCCGAGTCATAGCCCCTGTATTCAAGCTCTTCAAGACCCGAAATAATGATGTCGGTTGCGTTTTCATCGCCGATGTAGCCCATAATTCCGCACATAACAAAACCCTCTTCACAGAAATAGATATATTTCTATTCTATGCAGAGGGTGACGTATTATCCTTTTTTCGGTTTAATGTTTTTAAATTAAATTTAACGAATTTTATATCTTGATCACTGCCTACCGCTAACTTGCTGTTGATAGGGTTACAAGTATTCGTTAACATGGTCCTTTGTTATTTTAAATTGCTTTCGGGTGTGATGTTTTCGTTGACATAATCCTCAACTATTTTTCCGTCACTTATCCTGATTATGCGATGGGCGGTTTCGGCAATCGAATCATCATGTGTGATAAGGATTATAGTTTTTCCCTCCGCCCAAAGCTCATTGATTATACGCATTACATCTTTGCCGGAATTTGAATCAAGATTACCCGTAGGCTCATCGGCGAGTATAATCGGCGGCTTTGCGGCAAGAGCACGTGCAATGGCAACTCTCTGCTGCTGTCCGCCCGACATTTGATTTGGCAGGTGATCCATTCGCTTTTCAAGACCGACTCTTTTGAGCGCCGCTTCGGAGAGCTCATGGCGCTGCTCGGCCTTCATACCTCTGTATATCAGCGGCAGTTCAACGTTGCCCTGAGCCGTAAGGCTCGGAATAAGGTTGAAGCCCTGAAAAATGAAGCCGATTTCAAGATTTCTTATACTGCTCAGCTCATCGTCGTCCATGTCGGAAACGTCCTTGCCGTTGAGAATGTATGTTCCGCTTGTCACAACGTCAAGCAGACCGAGCATATTCATAAGCGTTGATTTTCCCGAACCGGAATGACCGACAATTGCAACAAAATCGCCTTGGTCAATTTCCAGATCGACTCCGTCAAGCGCTCGAACCTCATTCTCACCCGGATTATATATTTTGTATGCGTTTTTTAGTTCAATAAGATGTGACATGATTATACCTCGGATACATTATTTATATTATACCGCAGAGCAATGCTGCTTACCTGAAAAATGCGGAGCTTTTTATCTGTTCCTGCTTTTTTGAGCTGCGTTCCTTTAACTCATTATAAAAGGAGACAGGGGGAAAACCGGCGAATTATAATAATTCTTAAATCAATGATATTTTATCACATTGAATGATTTAATGCAATAAATACGTAACATTCGGAATGTAAAAAATATGTGAATAAAATTTTAAGAAAAATATTGTTGATAATAGACAAAAAGCATGCTTATAAGAGAAAAATGATTTGTTGTCGTATAGTGTTGACAAATGTTGATAATGTGTTAAAATATAACTGTCGCCAGAGTATTGACGATAGTTAAGAATATTATATTGCCGATATATTGCCGGATAAAAGGCCCGGCAGTCTCTACGACAGTGCCGTAACTGTCACTATTGGTAGATGATTGACAGCGTTTTGAATACAATATGTTGTTGATCGGTCTTTCGGCGGTAGGGCTTGTTCCCTGCTGCTTATTTTATTTCGGAGGGTTTGAAATGCAGCTTCTTGAAGAAAGAATTCTTAAAGACGGAAAGGTGTTTCCGGGTAATGTTCTGAAAGTTGACAGTTTTCTTAACCACCAGGTAGACGTAGAGCTGATAAATGAGATCGGCAAGGAGTTTTATAGACTTTTTAAGGACTGCGGAGTGAACAAGATCTTTACGATTGAGGCATCCGGCATTGGAATTGCCTGCATCACTGCGCAGTATTTTCATGTTCCTGTTGTCTTTGCCAAGAAAACACTGGGCAAGAATATCGCTGCCGATGTTTATTCGACGCCGATCAAATCATTTACCCACGGCAAGACGTATGACGTTATCGTCTCGCAGGAATTCCTTAATAAGGATGATAGAATTCTCATCATCGACGATTTCCTCGCACAGGGCTGTGCTCTCAACGGACTTATCGAGCTGATTAAGTCTGCGGGCGCTCAAATCGTCGGAGCAGGAATAGTTATCGAAAAAGCGTTTCAGCAGGGCGGAGATCTCATTCGCAGTGAGGGCGTTCGTGTCGAATCGCTGGCAAGAATCGAGTCCATGACCGATGACGGCAAGATAACATTCTGCAAATAACCTCGGTAGCAAAAAAATGCTATATATTAAAAATTTGGAGGAAGAACACATGAAAAAGATTCTCGCAATTCTCATGGCAATCGCAATGGTCTTTTCATTCGCAGCTTGCGGCACCAAGAAGGACGGCGGCAACGACACTGAAAAGAAGCTCAAGGTAGGATTCATTTTCCTGCATGACGAGAACTCAACCTACGACAACAACTTTATGACAGGCGCTGAGGAAGCTTGCAAGAAGATGGGCGTAGAGATCATCAAGAAGACAAATATTCCCGAGCAGAATGCTTGCTACGATGCAGCAGCAGATCTTGTTGACAAGGGATGCACAGTTGTTTTCGCTGACAGCTTCGGTCATGAGGATTTCATGATAAAGGCAGCTAAGGAGTTCCCGAACGTTCAGTTCTGCCACGCTACAGGTACTAAGGCTCACACCGAGAAGCTCGCTAACTACCACAACGCTTTCGCTTCGATCTATGAGGGACGTTACCTTGCAGGTGTTGCTGCAGGTCTCAAGCTCAATGAAATGATCGCAGCAGGCAAGTTCGATGCTAAGGACGCTAAGATGGGTTATGTCGGCGCTTTCACATATGCTGAGGTTATCTCCGGCTATACTTCATTCTATCTCGGTGCAAAGTCAGTTTGCCCGACAGTAACAATGGATGTTCAGTTCACAGGTTCATGGTACGATGAGGCTCTTGAGAAGGAAGCTGCAACAAAGCTCATCAACAACGGTTGTAAGCTCATCAGCCAGCACGCTGACTCAATGGGTGCTCCGACAGCTTGTGAGACAGCAGGTGTTCCGAACGTTTCTTACAACGGAAGCACACTCTCAGCTTGCCCGAACACATTCATCGTTTCTTCCAGAATCAACTGGGAGCCGTACTTCGAGTACATGATCAAGTGCGCTCAGGACGGTAAGGCAATCGACACAGACTGGACAGGTACTCTTGCAACAAACTCTGTTGTTCTTACAGAAGTAAACGGCAAGGCTGCCGCTAAGGATACACAGGCTAAGATCGACGAGGTTAAGGCTCAGCTTGATAAGGGCACAATTCACGTATTCGATACAAACACATTCACAGTAACTGTTTCTGCCGACAAGAACAAGAACGCTAAGGTTGACGCTAACGGTAAGCTCACAAGCTACATGGCAGACGTTGACACAGACGCTAACTTCACAGGCGACACAGAGGCTGTGAAGGACGGCTACTTCCACGAGTCAGAGTTCCGTTCGGCTCCGTACTTCGATGTACAGATCGACGGCATCAATCTCCTCAACGCTAAGTTCTAATCATTTTACGCAATTTCAAGGCGGAGCCTTATCGCTCCGCCTTACTTTGATTTTTATAATTCGTATTTTATTTTGAAAAATGCGGTAAAGCGATACACGATGAAAGTCGGCAGAAGCCATAATGGGCGCCCCTTTAGGGGAGCTGTCACGGCTTGTCCGTGACTGAGGGGTTTTCTTAAAGTCAGATGAAATTAACTATAAGCATGGGCTCCTCCTCCGGGGGAGCTGGCACGGCTTGTCCGTGACTGAGGGAGTAAGGTTTAATCAGTCTTTATCCCCTCCGTCGCTCATGCGACACCTCCCCTTGCAACAAGGGGAGGCTTGGAAAGATTCTGCGACTTTGTTCAACAAGTAGAAATTTATGTCCTATTCAGCCTCCCCTTAAATGATTTAAGGGGAGGGGATCGCTTGCGGTGGAAGGGATAAAGATACGGACAGAATAAGAGGATTCGTAGCGGTCGGTGCCTACATCGACCCAAGGTAAACTAAAATCATTTTTGCTTCCCTCAAGGGGAAGATCAATCAGTTTAATATATTATTTATCACATTTTTCAGAATAAAAAATTGGAGGGCATAAAGTGAGTACACAGGTTGCAATCGAACTCAGAAACATCACAAAGACCTTTGGCTCCGTTGTCGCCAACAAGGACGTTAATCTTACCGTGAACAAGGGTGAAATCCTCTCGATTCTCGGTGAGAACGGAAGCGGTAAAACAACGCTTATGAACATGATTTCCGGCATTTATTTCCCGGATCACGGTCAGATCTTTGTTGACGGTAAAGAAGTGGTTATCAGATCGCCGAAGGACGCTTTTGACTTGAAGATCGGTATGATTCATCAGCATTTCAAGCTCGTTGATGTATTTTCCGCAACGGAGAACATCGTTCTCGGCTTTGATGACGGCAAGTATAATCTTAAAAAATCAAAAGCAAAGATTCAGGCAATTCTTGACAAATACGGCTTTGAGCTTGACCTCAACAAGAAGATTTATCAGATGTCCGTTTCCGAGAAGCAGACGGTTGAAATCGTCAAAGTGCTTTACAGAGGCGCAGATATTCTCATTCTTGATGAGCCGACAGCCGTTCTTACTCCGCAGGAGACAAAGAAGCTCTTTGACGTTATCAGAAACATGAAAAAGGACAACAAGTCAATTATAATAATCACTCATAAGCTCAACGAGGTTATGGAGATTTCCGACAAGGTTGCCGTTCTCAGAAAAGGTGAATACATCGGCACGGTCATGACCGCAGAGACGAACGAATCCGCTCTGACGGAGATGATGGTCGGCAAAAAAATTGACCTTAATATCGAGAGAACAGAGGTCGAAAACAAGGAGGACAGGCTCCTTATCAACAATATGTGCTATGTTAACCGTGAGGGCGTCAAGGTGCTCAATCACGTTTCGTTTACGGCAAAGTCGGGCGAAATTCTCGGCATAGCAGGTATTGCGGGCAGCGGCCAGCGTGAGCTGCTTGAATCAATCGCAGGCCTTCGCCATCTTACCCACGGTTCAATCATTTATAATAACGCAAAGACCGGCAAGCAGGATAACCTCCGTGACAAGACTCCCGTTCAGATAAGAGAGCTTGGCATCAGACTTTCCTTTGTTCCCGAGGACAGACTCGGCATGGGACTTGTAGGCAACATGGACATTGTTGATAACATGATGCTCAGAAGCTACAAGAAGGGCAAGACTGCTTTCCTTGAAAAGAAAGAGCCGAGAGATCTTGCCGAAAAAATCATTGATGAGCTTGAGGTCGTTACCCCGAGCGCAAATACTCCCGTTCGTAAGCTTTCGGGCGGTAACGTTCAGAAGGTTCTTGTCGGACGTGAAATTGCCGCTTCTCCGACTGTACTCATGGCGGCTTATCCCGTCCGCGGACTGGATATTAACTCGTCTTATCTTATTTATAATCTTCTCAACGAGCAAAAGGAGAAGGGCGTAGCCGTTATTTTCGTCGGCGAGGATTTGGACGTACTTCTTGAGCTGTGCGACAGAATTGTTGTTATCAGCTCGGGTCAGATTTCCGATATCGTTGACGCAAGAACAGCTACCAAGGAACAGCTTGGTATGCTTATGACTAAGACAAAGGGAGGTAATGACAATGAGTAATAATACCGCAAAGCTTCATGAGCCTTTGTTTCATATTGTTAAGCGCTCGGCTATACCGAAATGGCAGAGCTGGCTTGTAAGAATCGGTTCGGTCATTGCCGCTCTTATCGTTTGCGGAGTCGTTACCGTTCTTCTTACAGGTGAAGATCCGATTCAGGTTTATGTAAAAATGGTTGAGGGTGCGGTCGGCTCCGAAAGACGACTTTGGATGCTCGCACAGAATACGGCAATGCTTCTTTGCGTTGCGCTCGCCGTTACACCGGCTTTCAAGATGAAATTCTGGAATATCGGCGCAGAGGGTCAGGTGCTCGCAGGCGGACTTGCAACCGCTGCCTGTATGATTTTCCTCGGCGACAAGCTTTCACCCGTTGTTCTTATGATAGTCATGGTTGCGGTCAGCATTGTTGCCGGCGCAGTGTGGGGACTCATTCCCGCATTCTTCAAGGCTCTTTGGAATACTAACGAAACACTCTTTACCCTCATGATGAACTATATCGCAATGTGTATTGTTTCATATTTTTCATATGAGTGGTCGGTGCCCAAGGGTTCGGGCCATATCGGCGTTATCAACGACACGACAGAGGCCGGCTGGCTTCCGGCTATCGGCGGCAAGGCTTATCTTTGCAACATTCTGATTGTTGTTGCAATCACCGTATTCATGTATATTTATCTCAGATACAGCAAGCACGGCTATGAAATATCCGTTGTCGGCGAGAGCGAAAACACCGCCAAGTACATCGGAATCAACGTTAAAAAGGTCATTATCAGAACGATGATCCTCTCGGGTGCACTCTGCGGCATCGCAGGATTTCTGCTTGTCAGCGGTACCGATCACACCGTCAACCGTGACACGGCAGGCGGCAGGGGATTTACGGCGATCATGGTTTCCTGGCTTGCTCACTTTGATCCGCTTTATATGATTCTCACATCTCTTCTTCTTGTTTTCCTTGAGAGAGGTGCAGGCGAGATTTCAACGACCTTCGGACTTAACGAATCGTTCTCGGAAATCATCACGGGAATCATCATTTTCTTCATCATCGGCAGTGAATTTTTCTTAAACTATCAGTTGAAATTCCGTGAGAAGGAGGCGTCCAAATAATGTTAGTTGCATTTATTCAGCGTGCGGTCGTTCAGGGCATTCCGCTTCTGTTCGGCTCAACGGGAGAGATCCTCACCGAGAAGAGCGGTAACCTCAACCTCGGTACGGCAGGCGTTATGTACGTCGGCGGCATCACGGGAGTTATCGGCGCATTCCTCTATGAGCAGAATGCGACTCAGATGAACACCTTCCTCACCGTTCTCATTCCGATTCTTTCGTCGATACTCGGTTCGCTTGTAATGGGACTTATCTATTCGTTCCTTACCGTTACGCTCCGTGCAAACCAAAACGTTACGGGTCTTGCACTCACAACTTTCGGTGTCGGCTTCGGCAACTTCTTCGGCGGTTCGCTTATTAAGCTCACGAAAAGTGACGTTCCGTCGGTTACACTTACGGCAACGAGCCTTGCGTTCAAGAAGGCGCTTCCGTTTGCTTCAAAGCTCGGCTGGTTCGGAGAGATTTTTCTCTCATACAGCTTCCTTGCCTATGTTGCAATCGCAATAGCAATTATAGTTTCGTTTTATTTTAACCGCACACGTTCGGGACTTAATCTCCGTGCAGTCGGCGAGAATCCGGCAACGGCAGATGCCGCCGGAATCAACGTCGGCAAATACAAGTACATTTCGATCTGTCTCGGCAGCATCATAGCAGGCTTCGGCGGTCTCTACTACGTTATGGACTATGCCTGCGGTGTATGGTCAAATAATGCCTTCGGTGACAGAGGCTGGCTTGCAATTGCGCTTGTTATCTTCGCTATTTGGAGACCGAACCTCAGCATAATCGGTTCTATTCTTTTCGGCGGACTCTTTATTGTCCACAACTATATTCCGAATCTGAGCATGAGCGATCAGGAGCTTTTCAAGATGACTCCGTACCTCGTTACGATCATTGTTCTTATTGTTATCAGCATGCTCAAGAAGAGAGAATTCCAGCCGCCGCAGAGTCTGGGACTCTCTTACTTCCGCGAGGACCGCTAAGCACTTAATCCGAATTGTTTATTTTGGCGAAGAAAGCCCTTTTCCCGACTTGACGTATAAAACATACGCCTGCGTCGTGAGAAAGGGCTTTCTTCATCCAAACTAAGCAATTCTTTTTTTATTAAGAATAATTGACAAACAAATTTTTCCTCACCTTGACGTACAGGAGTACGCCTGCGCTGAGATAAAATGTCTTCTTCATCCGAACTAAACTGCCCGATTTCTATTTATTTAGTAGAATCTAAAAGCCCTTTTCCCGATTTGACGTATAAAACATACGCCTGCGTCGTGAGAAAGGGCTTTCTTCATCCAAACTAAGCAATTCTTTTTTTATTAAGAATAATTGACAAACAAATTTTTCCTCACCTTGACGTACAGGAGTACGCCTGCGCTGAGATAAAATGTCTTCTTCATCCGAACTAAACTGCCCAATTTCTATTTATAAGAAAAAAGGACGACCGACGGCCGCCCCGAATTTCAGTATCTATTCCTTTTTCAATTTGTACTGCTCAAGGTCAAGCAGGATAACCGTGCCGCTGTCAATCTCAGAACGTGCGGTGATGCCGATACCGAGGTTATCGCAAATTCGCTTGCAAAGATAAAGCCCGAGTCCGCTTGCTTTTGAATTGATTCTGCCGTTTCCGCCGGTATAGCCTTTTTCGAAGATCCTCGGTAAATCTTCGGGTGCGATGCCGATTCCCGTGTCCTCAAGGCAAAGGTATTGATTGTCTATGTAAATCTTAATGCAGCCCTCACGGGTGTATTTAAGCGCATTGGAAAGCAACTGTTCAATAACAAACGCAAGCCATTTTTCGTCTGTTATTATTTTTTTGTCAAGCGGTGAATATTCAAGCTTGATTTTTCGTTCGATGAATTCAGTCGAAAAGCGTTTGATCGAATCTCTCACGATCTCATCCAAATCATGCTCTTTAAAAACGTAATCCGTTGAGGTTGAATCGACCCGAAGAAAAGCAAGAACCATCTCAACGTATTGCTCAATGCGAAAAAGCTCGGAAGAAAGTCGGCGTGAAAGGGGAGTGTCTTCACTCTGAAGCGTGATGTGCATTGACGCGATCGGCGTCTTGATTTGATGTGCCCAAACGGTGTAATAGTCGATCATGTCATGGTATTTCATGGAGCTTTTGTATTCGATATCCGAGATCTCGTCTGTCAGATTTTTGATAAGCTTTTGATAATCGGCTTCGTCAATGCTCTTAATTTTAGGGAGATTATCTATCATCGAGGAGGTGAGATGCCTGATTTCGCAAAGCTTCTCATGTTTCTTTTTGACGGAAAGAAAATCAAAGATGAAAAACACAACGCCTATTGCCAAACAGAGCAGAAAAGGGTATAAGACCGCTTTAAATGTAATGTTGTAAAGTACAAACACCACAGAAAAAATAATTGAAAAAATCAGAAATAAAATGATTCCGCTGCGCCGTTGTTTTAGATATTCAAAAAACAGTTTCATTTTCAGCACCCTTATTCAATAATATAGCCCATACCGAATTTTGTTGTGATAAAGCTGTCAAGCCCGGCGGCGTCAAGCTTCTTGCGAAGGCGGTTTATGTTGACCGTGAGCGTGTTTTCATCAACAAAAACATCGGTTTTCCAGAGCTTTTCCATCAGCTTCTCACGGCTGACGATTTTGCCCTTGTTCTCCATAAGGCACTGCAAAATTTTAAACTCATTTTTTGAAAGCGAGATTTGCTCCGTGCCGAAGGTCAGCGTGCCGTCGCCCGTGTTCAGGATAGCTCCTCGATGCTCGATAACGGGAACGGATGAACCGAAGTCATATGTCCTGCGCAGAAGAGCCTGGATTTTTGCCGTCAAAACGTTCTCGTCAAAGGGCTTTGCGATAAAATCATCTGCACCCATGTTCATTGCCATGACTATGTTCATATTGTCGGAGGCCGAAGAAATGAAAATTATCGGCACTTTTGAAACCTTGCGAATTTCGCTGCACCAATGGTAGCCGTTAAAGAACGGGAGCATTATATCAAGAAGAACGATGTGCGGCCGGTATTCGCTGAATTCGGCAAGAATGTTGCGAAAATTTTCGACAGTGCGAACCTCAAGTCCCCACGCTTCGGTCTGAGCCTTGATTCCTTCGGCAATGCCCGGATCGTCCTCAACTATTAGGAGCTTATACATAACCTCACCTCCGATAATTATATAGTATATTATATCACAGCAGCGCCAAAATGACAAGAAATAATGGTAATCCATATCACAGATTACCAATGAGACAAAATACGTAAAAAGAGCCGATTGCACCTTTGAAAGTGCATCGGCTTTTATTGGTGCATTTATGCGCGGAAATAAACCCCCGGTTCTACCGGGGGAAAGAGAAAG